>Ga0208242_100573_pt1 | contig 18731 bp, 23 predicted proteins | sample SubbioAug_CSW13A_FD_184825 | JGI IMG/M metagenome (GOLD analysis project Ga0208242, IMG submission 184825) | Serpentinite rock and fluid subsurface biosphere microbial communities from McLaughlin Reserve, California, USA - CR12Aug_CSW13A (SPAdes) | ecosystem: Environmental > Terrestrial > Deep...
CCCGCGCCAGCGGCCGGGACCCCGCCGATGTGACCCTGGTGGCGGTGTCCAAGCAACAGCCCTGGGACCCTGTGGCCCAGGTGCTGGCCGCTGGCCAGACGATCTTTGGCGAAAACCGGGTGCAGGAAGCCCAGACCCGATGGGCCGACCGCCGCGAGGGGCTGGAGCTTCGCCTCATCGGCCCCTTGCAGACCAACAAGGCCCGCGAGGCTGTGGCCCTGTTCGACGTCATCGAGACCCTGGACCGGGAGCGGCTGGCCAAGGCCCTGGCCGAGGAGATGGCGCGCCAGGGCAGGGCGGTGCGCCTCTATGTTCAGGTCAATACCGGCGAGGAGCCGCAGAAGGCCGGGGTCTCCCCCGCCGAGGCCGACGCCTTCATCGCCCGGTGCCGGGAGGCCCATGGTCTGGAGATCGAGGGCTTGATGTGTATTCCGCCGGCCGAGGAGCCCGCCGGGCCGCACTTCGCCGTCCTGGGCAAGATCGCCGCCCGCAACGGCCTCTCGAAGCTCTCCATGGGCATGAGCGGCGATTACGAGACCGCCGTGCGGTTTGGGGCGACCAGCGTGCGGGTCGGCTCAGCCCTGTTCGGCGCCCGCGCGGCCTGAGGGCGCCAGGTTGCGCTCAGTCAGGTCCGATCTGCAGGGCGTCGCCGGGCTGGGCCTGGGCCAGGACCCTCTCCAGATCAGGCCGGGAGAGCGCGATGCAGCCCTCGGTGGGGGCGTAGTCCGGCTTGGCCAGGTGCAGGAAGATGGCTGAGCCCAGGGGCGAGACGGGAGGATCGTCATTGTGCCCCAGCACCACCACCAGATCGTAGAGCCCATCCTCGCGCCACAGGACCTCATGGCTGGCGGAAAACGGCCGCTGAACGAGACGATTATAGTCGCGGTGGGTCGGGTCGTCGCACCAGCCGTCCTGCGGGGTGATCGCCCGGACAGACAGGGCGGTGGCCGGCGCAGGCCCTCTGTCGGGGCGATAGAGCAAGGAACGCAGGGGCCAGACGCCGATCGGCGAGACCCCATCCCCCTCCCGCTTGGCGGCTGCCGGCGCGAAGCCTCCACGACCGATGGCGCAGGGAAACGCCTGGTCGCCCGCGTGGAACAGACCGGTGGAATCTGCGCGGAAGATCAAGGTTCTGCTCCCAAAACTCTTTGCCCGGGGGCGCCGATGCGGTGCATGTTCCCCCTATGGCGCAAAGAAAGACCCTGCTGATCATCGACGACGACGACGACCTGCGCGGCGCCGTCGCCGAACAACTTCAACTGCACGAGGAGTTCCTCGCTGTCGAGGCGGCCACCGGCGCCGAGGGCGTCCGCCTGGCCCAGGAGGTGCGGCCCGACCTTGTCCTGTTGGATGTCGACCTGCCCGACATGAACGGCCGCGAAGTCTGCAAGGCGCTGCGCCAGCAAGGCGTCAGCGCGCCGGTGATCATGCTGACGGCGGCGGCCTCGGACGAGGATACGGTCCAGGGCCTGGAGGCCGGGGCCAATGACTATGTGACCAAGCCCTACCGCTTCGCCGTCCTGCTGGCCCGAATCCGCGCCCAGCTACGCAGCCACGAACAGTCCGAAGGCGCGGTCTTCCAGCTGGGCGGCTACGAGTTCCGGCCCTCGGCCAAGACCCTGATCGGTCAGGATCAGAAGAAGATCCGCCTGACCGAGAAGGAAACCAACATCCTGAAATACCTCTACCGCGCCGGCGACAAGCCGGTGTCCCGGGAGGAGCTGCTGGCCGAGGTCTGGGGCTATAACGCCGGGGTCACCACCCACACGCTGGAGACCCATGTCTATCGGCTGCGCCAGAAGATCGAGCCCGATCCCGGCAACGCCCGCCTCCTGCTGACCGAAGCCGGCGGCTACCGCCTTGCGCCTTAGGCCGCAGGCCGGGCCGTTAAAGACGGGACACAAAGGGCACGAAGAGGTCGGCGGCGTCGCCTTTGTGTCCTTTGCGCCCCTTTGTGTTCTTCGTGTCCCATCTTGAGGGCGCCTGCGGCGCGCAGAACGTCCGGGGCTGAGTGTTGTCGCCCCTAAAGTCCCAGGTCGGCGGTGACCGGGGCGTGGTCGCTGGGGCGTTCCCACTCGCGGACGTCGTCATGCACGCGCGATGAGGCGCCGCCGGTGCGGAAGGCGGCCTCACGCAGGCCTGGCGAGACCCAGATATGGTCCAGGCGCAGGCCGCGATTGGACTTGCGGAAGTCCGCCGACCGATAGCTCCACCAGGAGAACAGCTTTTCCGGCTCCGGCGTCGCGGCCCGCGGCAGGTCGATGAAGCCCAGGGATTTCTGCAGGGCCTCCATGGCCGCCACCTCCACCGGGGTGTGGCTGACGATGCGCGACATCTGCCGATGGCTCCAGACGTCGAACTCGCCCGGCGCCACGTTGAGGTCGCCAACGATGGCGAGCGGCGCCTGGGGATCGCGGCGGCCCATCTCGGCGGTCAGGCTCTCGAAGAAGTCGAGCTTGTGGTCGAACTTGGGGTTCAGGGCGCGGTCGGGAACGTCGCCGCCGGCTGGCACATAGAAGTTCTGGATCTCGACGCCGGCCACCTTGGCTGAGACACAGCGGGCATGGCCCTCCCGGCAGACATTGAGGATCGGCGCGTCCTCGATCGGCAGGCGCGAGGCGATGGCGACGCCGTGCCAACCCTTCTGGCCGGCGATCTTCACATGCGGCAGGCCCATGGCCGCGAAGGCCTCCCGCGGGAACTCGGCCTCCTGGCACTTAATCTCCTGCAGGCACAGGACGTCGGGCGCCTGCTCGTCGACGAAGCGGGCGACCTGCTCGGCGCGCAGGCGGACGGAGTTGATGTTCCAGGAGGCGATACGAAGGCGCATGGGGCGGGCTTAAGCCAGATCACCGCATAAGAAAACGCCCGGGGACTGGAGAACCCCGGGCGCCAAGTCATTCGTCTCTCATGCCGCCGCCGGGAGGGGATAGGTTCCGGCACGGCGCTGCCGCTGGGCCTCGGCCCTGCATCAGCGATGCGTGTCATATTTGCCACGAGGCAGATAAAAGTCAAGCCAGAATCACGATGATTCTTGCCTGTTGTGCGATTGTCACATTCGCGAGCGGCCGGGGCGCAGATTGCGCGGGTCCTTCAGCACGAACAGGCTGTCGTCCAGGCTCGCCACCTTTTCCAGTCGGGTCAGACGCACGCGGGTGCCCTGGCCCTGCGGGTCGGTGATGGTCCAGCCGACCAGCTGCATGGGGGCGTCTGAGAAGGTCAGGGTGATCTGGCCCTCGGCCTCCTTCTTGCCGTCCCGGGCGGTGATGGAGAACCCGTCCGCCAGACGGCTCACCCGGGTCACCTGCACCCCGCGATCCAGGCGGATCTGACGGGCGAGAAACAGCGACAGCGGCGTGGCGCCCAGGGGATAGGACTCGAAGGTCTTCAGCTTGGAATTGGCGACGGAGACCAGATTGCCGTCCGACACCACCAGCAGGCCCGAGGGCGCGGCATAGGCGAAGCGGGCCTTGCCCGGACGCTTGAGGAAGATCTCGCCCTGGGTGGTGACGCCCCTGGGATCGGTCTGGACGAAGGTCCCCTTGGCCTGGGTCAGGCCTTCCAGATAGGCCACGGCCTTGTTCACCAGGGCCTGGTCGGCGGCGGGCAGGGCGGCGGCGGGACCGACGGCCAGCAGCCCGGCGAACGGCGCGCAGGCGAGGCCCAGCGCCAGGGTCCGGCGGCTCAGGTCGGGGGTGCGGCTCATAAAATCGGCTCCTTGAGTTCAGCGAACAGTCTATGGCCTGTCCACGGCGTCAATAGGGCGGGCTAACGGCCAGGCTTGGGCTTCGTTCCCCTAAGGCTGCGGCCTCGCCCCGTGATCGCAAGCTCTAGCCGAGGGCCGATGAATGGGTCATGTCCGGGGTGTTCAGCCCTGAGCCTGGAGCCGCCCTTGACGACCCTCTGCCGTGACCGCGACTGGATTGACCGGGCCGTCCAGACCATCGAGGCCGACTTCAACCGCTCGGCGGACACCCACCTGCTGCGCGCGCCCCTGGCCGGGGCGGTGGATCTCTATTTCAAGGATGAGTCCACCCACCCGACCGGCAGCTTGAAGCACCGGCTGGCGCGGTCGCTGTTCCTCTACGCCCTGTGCAATGGCTGGATCGGACCCAAGACCCCGATCATCGAGGCCTCCAGCGGTTCGACCGCGGTGTCGGAGGCCTATTTCGCCCGCATGCTGGGCCTGCGATTCATCGCGGTGATGCCGAGGTCCACATCGGCCGAGAAGGTGGCGCAGATCGAATTCCACGGCGGCGAGACCCACTTCGTCGACGCCGCCCACGAGGTCTATGCGCAAAGCGCCCGGCTCGCCGCCGATCTCGGGGGCCACTACATGGACCAGTTCACCTATGCCGAGCGGGCCACCGACTGGCGGGGCAACAACAATATCGCCCAGTCGATCTTCAGCCAGTTGGCCCAGGAGCCGCACCCCGTCCCCGCCTGGATCGTGGCCGGGGCCGGCACCGGCGGCACCACGGCGACGCTTGGCCGGTTCATCCGCTACAACCGCGCCCCCACCTGTCTGTGCCTTGCCGATCCGGAGGCCTCGGTGTTCCACAGGCATGTGGCTGATCGGGCGGTGACCACCAGCGCGGCGCAAGGCTCGATCATCGAGGGTATCGGCCGGGCCCGCTGCGAGCCCTCCTTCAACCCCGAACTGATCGACCGGGCCGTCGCCGTGCCCGATGCGGCCAGCATCGCCGGCGCCCGGGTGGCCAGCCGCCGGCTTGGCCGGTCCTGCGGCGGCTCCACCGGCACCAATCTCTGGGCCTGCGCCCAGGTGATCGAGGCCATGGCCGCCAGGGGGCAGGAAGGCTCGGTGGTCACCCTCCTGTGCGATTCCGGCGAGCGCTATGCCAGCACCCTCTCCAATCCCGACTGGCTGGCGGCCGCCGGGATCGACACCGGCGCCTACGAGGCGGCTCTGGAGGCCTTCTTCGATACGGGTCGCTTCGCCCTCTAGTCGGCCGGCCAGGGCTGGCGGGCGCCGTCCAGCTTGTGCACGACGCCGCGGCGCATGACGAACCGCACCCGCTCGAGCTCGGTGACGTCGGCAAGTGGGCTCTGCGCCACGGCGATGATATCGGCCGACTTGCCCGGCTCCAGGGTTCCCAGGGTGGCGGACAGGCCAAGCAGATCGGCGGCGTCCACCGTGGCGCTGCGGATCGCCCGGGCCGGCGTCATGCCGGCCTCGACCATCATCTTGAATTCCGTCGCATTGTCCCCGTGGGCGGAGACGCCGGTGTCGGTGCCAAAGGCGATCTTCACGCCGGCCGCCGCATACTGCTCGACATGCTTGGCGTAGGCGATGCGGGCGGCCTCCTCGGCCTTGGCGAGGACGGCGGGGGGCCGCTGGCCGGCCCGGGCCTGGGCGACGGCGGCCTCGGGCGCGATCATGGTCGGGACCAGATAGGCGCCGGTCTGGCGGAAGAGGGCGAGGGTCTCGGCGTCGGCGAAGGTGGCGTGCTCGATGGAATCCACCCCGGCCCTCAGCGCGCCCTCGATGCCGTCCTTGCCGTGGGCGTGGGCTGTGGCCTTGCGGCCAAAGGCGTGGGCGGTCTCGACGATGGCCTTCATCTCGTCGTCGAACATCTGCCGGCCGAGGCCGCCGGCCACATTGGACAGCACCCCGCCGGTGGCGGCGAACTTGATGACCTGGGCGCCCTGGGAGACCTGGATGCGCACCGCCCGGCGACAGGCCTCCGGCCCGTCGCAGGTGTTAACCGCCTCGGCGCGCTCCAGCTCCGCATAGCGCGGGGCGAGCCCGTTGGCGCCGTCCCCGTGGCCGCCGCTGATGGAGATCATTCGACCGGCGTTGACGATGGTGGGCCCCTCGATCAGCCCCTTTTCGATCCCATCGCGCAGGGCGGTGATGGCCGCGGGCTCCGAGCCAAGGTCGCGGACCGTGGTGAAGCCGGCGGCCAGGGTGCGCCGGGCGTTGTCCAGGGCGACGACGAAGCGATCCTCTGGCCCGCGGCTCATGGCCTCCAGCCGGGCGGCGGTCTTGTCGTCGTCGGAGAAGATGTGGACGTGGGAGTCGATCAGGCCGGGCAGGACGAACTGCGTGGACAGGTCGATCAGCCGGGCCCCGGCCGGGGCAGGCTGGTGGCCGTCCACCACCCGCACCACCTTGCCGTTCTCGACGACCAGGGTCGAGGCCCCCCGCGGCGCCTGTCCCGGGCGGTCCAACAGGGCTCCTGCGTGGATATAGGTCGGGGCCGCCAGGGCCTGGACCGGGGCCAGCAGGGAAAGGCCGGCAAGGGCGAGCGCAATGAGTCGCAGCATGGACGTCTTTCCCCCTCGTGGCCGCGAACGGGCCCGTTGGACGGGCAGTCTAGGGCGCCGGCGGTCCCGGTCCAGGGGGCCTGGCCGGCCACGGAGCTGTCAGGGCGATCAGAGGCTTGCCAGCCGACCGACCGTCCCTCCAGGGTGGGGCTTGAGTCAGGAGAGACCTCCATGCCGTTCGTGCCCGCCGATTTCGCCATTCCGCAGGGATTTCGCACCGCCGACTTCATCCTGCGACCCCTGACCATCCACGACCTGATCAAGGACTATGACGCGGTGATGAGCAGCCGCGAGCGGCTGGTGGGAGTCTTCGGGCCAGGCGCCGACTGGCCGGCGGCCGACATGACCCTGGAAGAGGATCTGGTGGACCTGGGCTGGCACCAGGGGGAGTTCGATCGCCGGCGGTCCTTCGCCTATACGGTCATGGCGCCGCAGGCGGGCGGCGGCGAGGGGGCGTGCCTGGGCTGCGCCTACATCTATCCGGCCGAGCGGGCGGGTTATGAGGCCAAGGCTTTTTGCTGGGTGCGCACCTCGGCCGCGCATCTCGACGCGGCCTTGTTTACGGCCGTCCGGGACTGGATCGCCGCGGACTGGCCGTTCGGCGCCGTCGCCTATCCGGGGCGGGAGATCACCTGGGCCGATTGGGCGGCTATTTGATCACCAGGCCCTGGCCGGTGGGCAGCTCCAGAATCCGGTAGCCGCGTTTCAGCATCCAATCCATCTCGGCCACCAGCTGGTCCTGGTAGGCCATCCAGCCGTAGTCGTCGAGGATCAGGATACCGCCGGGGGAAATGCGGTCGAACAGCACCTCCAGCGCCCCGATCTCGGCTTTGTCGTTGTTCAGATCCAGGTGCATGAAGGCGATCTTCTCGGGCGCGGCGACAGCCAGGCTGTCGGGCACCCGGCCCTGGGTGATGGTCACATTGGGCATGTCTGAGAAGCGTTCGCGGACCTGATCGACCAGGGTCTCGCTGTGCTCCAACATGCTGTGGTGGGGCATGGAGTCGTCATGCTGGAAGAGGTCGTAGAGGTAGTAGTGGCGGGGAAGGCTGGCGAAGCCGACCACTTCGGAGATGATCCGGGCCGAGTTGCCCTTGTAACACCCGCACTCCACGAAATCGCCCTCGACCTTCAGGGCTGAGCGCGCCGCCCAGACCAGGGTCACGATCCGCCACAGGGCGCCCCGTTCGGCGACCGTCTTGGCGTTGCGCAGGAAGGCCTCCATGAGCACCCGGTCGTCCAGGAAGCTCAGGCGCTTGGCCATGGTGATCAGATTGTCGCCGACGAACACCCCCCGGGGGTCGGCCATGGCGTCAGCAATGCCGTCCACGGCCGTTTGGATCGGCGTCAAGTCTGTCAGGCCATAAAAGGCGCCGGAGATGATCGCCACGGGATGCGAAAGTCTGTCTCGACCGGCCATGGCGCCTCCAAGGGTTTTGCTTTCGGCAGACTAAACACGCCCGGGGCGCCGCGCCACCGCCCTTGGAACAATCAGCCTGTCAGCCACCTGCGGGGCCGCCGGTCGCCCAGGTCCCGCCGCTCGCCGCTGGCCAGGCCCAGGGCCCGCATCCGCACCGGCGGCAGGGGCGCCAGCGCCTGGACCGGCTCCTCGCCGCCGGCCGGGCTGGCGGCGACCCGCAGGCCCAGGCTGATGGCCATGTCCACGGCCACCCACTCGGCCTGGGCCCGGTCGGCCCGGCCGATGGCGAAATAACGGCGGCCCTGGTCGGGATCGCGTCCGGGTTCCAGCAGGACAGCGACCACCCAGCCGGCTGGGGCGCGGGACTCCGGGCCAGGCGGGCCGCCGGGCGGTTCAGGGGGTTTCGAGGGTGGGGCCATACTGTGGCCTTGGGACCACGGAAGCGCGCTCAAGCCAAGTCGTCTCGACGGCCCCTGGCTATTTCGCCTCCGCCACCCCATCTAGAGTCGGCGTCATCGGGCGTGAGCCGCGTCTCAAGCGGTCGATCCCATCCGATGCGGCGCGACCTAGGTTCTCCATGTCCCCCCTGCTCATTGTGTCGGCGCTCTGCGTTGTCAGCGCCATCCTGGCCCCCCTGGCCTTCTCCCTGCTCGGCCTGCGGCCGCGCTGAGGCCCCGGGCCTCATCTCCGGCCCTCATCGGCGGCTCACGATGAACCTTCTCTGAGCCTCACCCATTCCCACATGGCGGCGCCCGCCGCCCCGGAGACCGCCATGGCCAAGGGCCAGAAAAAGTCCAACAAGGAAGTCCGCAAGCCCAAGCAGGCCGCCGCCGCCAAGCCGGAAGCCGCCCCGCGCTCCTTCCTGGACCAGGCCGGCGCCCGGCCCGCCAAGCGCTGACCCAGGCCGCGGCTGGCGTGGCGCCCTCGACCTTCGAGATCGTTCACCAGACAACCTACCGGTTCGCCCGGCCCGTCACCCTGCATCCACACCGGCTGATGCTGCGGCCCCGCGACAGCCACGACCTCCGGGTCCTGGACTTCCAACTCACCTGCGCACCCGCCGCCGACCTGGTCTGGAGCCAGGACGTGTCTGGCAATCTCTGCGCCGTGGCGAGCTTTCCTGAGGCGGCCCAGACTCTGGTCATCGAAAGCCGGCTGACCGTCGCCTCCCAGGCGCGGGCCTGGCCGGTGTTTCCGATCTCCCCGGCCGCCCAGACCTATCCTTTCGCCTATGGCGAGGACGAGGCCACCGACTTAGGCGCCCTGCGGTGGCCTGCGCCCGATCCCGAGGTCGCCCGCTGGGCCCACGGCTTCGTGGCGGGTCCGCAGACCGACACCCTCTCCCTGCTCAAGGATCTCAACGCCGGCATTCTGGGGGCGGCGGCCTATCGGGTGCGGGACGAGGAGGGGGTGCAGAGCGCCGGCGAGACCCTGCGCCTGGCCAGCGGCTCCTGCCGGGATCTGGCGGCCCTGTTCATCGAGGCGGCCCGGCAACTGGGCTTCGGCGCCCGAGCGGTTAGCGGCTACCTGTTCGACCCCGACCAGATGGATCGCCAGGCCGACACCACCCACGCCTGGGCCGAGGTCTATCTGCCCGGCGCCGGCTGGATCACCTTCGACCCGACCCACAACCGGATCGGCGCGGCCGGCCTCATTCCCCTGGCGGTGGGCCGGGCCAACGGCCAGATCATGCCGGTGGTCGGCAGCTTCGCCGGATCGGCGCATGACGCGCCGGCCATGGAGATCTCGGTTCGGATCACGCCGGTCGGTTAGCGCCTTGATTGCGCCGCGGGGCTTTGGCAGCGTGGGCGCCACGACCTCCCTCCGTCCCGCGCGTCGCTCGCCAAGGATATCCCGATGCCCCGCACCTCCCTCCGCGCCGTCATGGCCGTCACCCTGGCGGCCGCCAGCCTCAGCGCCGCCCCGGCCCTGGCCAATCCGGCCGCGACCAAGTGCGCCGCCGCCCTCTCGCCCGAGGGCAAGCTGATGCACCAGACCGTCGCCCCCCATGTGAAGCCGGACTCCGACATCGAGAAGCTGATGCGCAGCCATCTGCGCGGCCTGGTCATGGGCGGGAAGCTGAAGCTCAAGTCCGCCGAGGCCAATGGCCAGGCGGTGGGGCGCTGCCTGACCCTGCTCAAGGGCTGAGGCGGCAGGCTGTAACCTCCGCCGTGGGCGGGGCGAAGTCTTAAGCGAACGCTTAAGGGACGCCCCATGAGGCCGCTTGTCTTCGCCCTCGCCGCCATCGCCGCCGTCATCCTGATCCTGCCGCCGCCCTCGTCGCGCCGATCGCCATAGGCCCGGCGGGACATCGGCTATCGCCTGCTGTCGGATCCCAAGTCCGCCACCATCGACGCCTTTGGCATCCGCGACCCGCAGTGTCTCGCCGGCCACATGGCCCACGGCGCGCCGCAGCCGGCCCTCTTCATCCTGTCCCGCGCCGGCGTGGTGCAGGCCAGCCTGGCCGAGGCGGGCTACCGCTCCCGGCCGCCCACCTCGGTGGTTCTGGAGACGGTGTCACGGCTGCCCTGAGGGCGCCGGCGCGCCTGCGATGGCGGCGGGAATGATCCCCCTGTCCAGCAGGGCGTGCAGCTCGCTCACATGGCTTTCCTCCCGCGGGCGGGGCGAGGGGTCGGAGATCATCACCACGGTGAGGTCGAGGCTGGGGATGACAAACAGCATCTGGCCGCCATAGCCCCAGGCGAAATGCACGTCGTGGCCGGCCGCCTGCTTGGTGAACCAGCCATAGCCATAGGCGTGGCCGCTCCAGGGGGAGCGGGTCCGCGGCGTCCAGCTTTCAGCGATCCAGGCCTCGGACAGGATGCGCCGCCCGTCGATCTCCCCGCCCAGGCGATAGAGTTCGCCAAACCGCAGCAGGGCCCTGGGCGACATCATCATGTCATTGCCGCCGAAATAGATCCCCTGCGGGTCCCTCAGCCAGGGCGGGAGGGTCACGCCCAGGGGCTCGGCCAGCCAGTCGCGCGCCAGGGCGTGGGTGCTGGCGCCGGCGGCTTGTGTCAGGGCCGCCGACATCAGGTGCGAGGTCCCGGTGGAATAAATCATCCGGCCCCCCGGATCGTCGTCGAAGGGGCGGGCGAGCGCATGGCGCACCCAGTTGGGGCTGGTCACCCAGGCCCCGTAATACTGGCCCGAGGTGCGCCCGAGGCCGGCCTGCATGGAGAGCAGATGGCCGACCTCGATCTCCTGCAGCCGGGGGTCGCCGCCGGCCGGCAGGTCACCTACCAGCAGGGGGGCGACCTTCTGGTCGGTCCCGGCCAGCACCCCGCGGTCGATGGCGATCCCCACCAGGGCCGAGAGCACGGTCTTGGAGGCCGACTTGATGTTCACCGGCTGATCGAGGCCCGGGCCGCGCAGACGGTGTTCGGCTAGCACCTCGCCGTCCCGGGCGACGATCAGGGCGTGCAGGTTGGGCAGGACGCGGGCCTGCTCGACGACCGTGGCCATGGCGGCGGGGTCCAGCCCCTCGGTCTGAACCGCCGGGGCGGCGGCCTGGGCCTGTTCGGCGGCGGGGGCGGGCGAGCAGGCGACGGCGATGGCCCCGGCCAGGACCAGGGCCAGTTTCGGCGGGAAGGACAGGCTCATCCAGGGGACTTAGGCGCCCCGACCCCGCCAATCCAGCTACGCCATTGCCTCAGGCCCGGCGCAGGACGCCTGTGGCCATCACCGGGATCAGATATCCCGCCAGCAGGACGGTGTTGGGGACGATGTTCAATGCATAGCCCGTGGCCGCCGACAGGGCGCCGTCGATGACGTACCAGCCGACCACCGACACCGTGACCCCGCGCCATACCGGCGCGACCCGATCGCCCAGCAGGTCGATGGCCCTGAAGGCGGCCTCCAGGGTCAGCCACCAGCCCAGCGTCACCGCCCCATCAGGGCGATGGAGAACCTCAATGGCTCGCCCATCTCGGGCGGCAAGGCCTCGCCGACCAGGGCGAAGATCATCCGTACCAGCCCGTCGGTCGCCTCGAAGGCGGCCCCGGCCAGGACAAGGCCAAAGCCTGCCACCGAGAGACGCCACACCGCCATCCACTGTCGCCAGAACCCCGTCATCGCCGTCTCCGTTTCACGCTGAACGGGAGACAGTCTGACGGGGGCGGGGTCTGCGGCCAATGACCTGCAGGGTCATCACCGAAGGGGCGCCCAGGTCAGCCCGCGGTCGGCGGCTCACCGGGCTCGGGCGGCATGGGCGCGGGGGCCGGCGGGTCGTACTTCTCCCCGGCCGGATCGCTCGGCTGCACATAGAAGTAGATCAGGACCAGCAGGCCGAGTAGCGGGATGAGCCCGATGAGGACCCACCAGCCGCTGCGCCCGGTGTCATGCAGCCGGCGGATCGCCATGCCCAGATGGGGCAGGAACAGGCCGAGCGTCAGCAGGAGGCCGAACGGCTCCACCCCGCCGGAGGCCAGGCCGTCGTCCAGGATGCTCGCCGCGATGGCCGCCAGGAAGACCGCCAGCACCCACCACCAGAAGGTGGCGCGATTGGTGCGCCCGTCGAAGTTCATATAGTTGGCGAAGCCGTATCTGACCGCCTCGATCATGGTCCTGTCCTTCCGAACGCCGTATGCCCCCGGCCCCGAAGGGGGGCCTCCTGCATCGCCCCTCGACTCTGGCGCGTCCTTGTCCAGGATCAAAGCCCCCGCGTGCGACGGCGGCTGTAACCGCCCTCGGGGACGCAGGGCCAGACGAGGAATGATCCCATGAGCGAGCAGGGCGCAGGCCTGGGCAAGGCCGCCCGGCGATGGTTCGACAAGGCCGAGACCGATCTGGATGCGGCCGAACGCCGGGTGCTGGCCACCACGGTGGACCGCAGTCCGGTGAGCCGCGACGTCAACGAGTCCTTCGCCGACGAACAGACCTTCGGTCAGCGCCTGGCCGACAGGGTGGCGGCCGTGGGGGGTTCCTGGACCTTCATCCTGGCCTTCGCCGCCTTCCTCAGCGCCTGGACCCTGCTGAACCTGACCCTGGGGCGAGGGGCGTTCGACCCCTTCCCCTTCATCTTCCTGAACCTGCTGCTCTCGATGCTGGCGGCCATCCAGGCGCCCTTCATCATGATGAGCCAGAACCGGCAGGCGGCGAAGGACCGGATTAATGCGGCCCACGACTATGAGGTGAACCTCAAGGCCGAGATCGAGATCATGGCCCTGCACGACAAGCTCGATCACCTGCGGGTCCAGCAGATCGAGGCCATCCTGGCCCGCCAGCAGGAACAGCTCGACCTGATGCGCCAGATCCTGGACCGGGAGGTGGGCAGCGCGCGCTAAGCCTCTGAGCGCGGGGCCTCGCCCTCGCCGATGAGGTCCGTCAGCGCCTCGGCGAGGATGTCATAGACCAGCCGGATCCGCCGGCTGGTGCGCAGCTCCCGGTGCGTGACCAGCCAGACCGGAAACCTCACCGGCGGGGCCTCGGGGAACAGGTCGACAATATCCGGCGTCCCGGCGGCGATCTCCCGGCTCATCACGCAGACCCCCAGGCCCTGCTTGACCATCTCCCAGACGACCACCGAATTCTCGGACACCAGCCTGAAGTCGTCGGGGCTGACCTGCAGGCCCATTCCGCCCATGAGACCGGCGAAATGGTCTGTGTCCTCATAGGCGATGAGGTCCTCCGCGGCGATGTCCTGGACGCAGGCCGGCCAGCCCTTGCGCGCGATCCAGCCGCGGGAGGCATAGAGGTGCGCCGCGCTCTCTCCGATCAGCCGGCCGATCAGCCCGTCCTCGCTGGGCCGCACATGGCGGATGGCGATGTCGGCCTCCCGCCGACGCAGGTCGCTCAGCGTATTGCTGGAGATGACGACGATCTTGATCTGCGGCGCGGCTTCGCGGATGCGGGCGATCACGCCCGGCAGCACGTGGGCGGCGTAGGTGTCGGCCGCCGAGATGCTGACCCGCCCGGCGATGGCCAGCGAGCGGCCGGACGCCGCGACGGCCATGGCGGCGGCGGCCTCGCCCATGGCGCGCCCGTGTTCCACCAGCGCCGCCCCGGTCTCGGTCAGGACCAGCCTCTTGCCGACCCGCTCAAAGAGCGCGACCCCCAGCTCGGTCTCCAGGGCGGCGATCTGCCGCGACAGGGTCGGCTGGGTCAGGCCCAGGACCCGGGCCGCAGCGGTGAGGGAGCCGGCCTCGGCGATGGCGAGGAAGGCGCGGGCCCGGTTCCAGTCCATTGGCGTCATGCGAATACGTATATGCGATGTGCTCTCGGCGACAATTCTAAGCTTCAGCGCATATGCTAGGTGTGGGCGCCCCAGACGAGGACAAGGACGCCCGATGCCCGCCGCCGCTCCCACCGATCGCGACGCCCGCTTCTGGGACAAGACCGCGCGCAAGTACGCCCGCGACCCCATTGGCGACCTGGCCGGCTATGAACGCACCCTGGAGGCTGTGGCCCTGCGCCTGGCGCCGGAACACCGGGTCCTGGAGCTGGGCTGCGGCACGGGAACCACGGCGCTCCGGCTGGCCCCAGGCGTCGCGCAATACGTGGCCACCGATGTCTCAGCTGAGATGATCGCCATCGCCCGGGAGAAGGCGCAAGGCGCGAGCCTCCCCCAGCTGACCTTCGAGGTCGTCCCGGCCGAAGCCGCGCCCTGGCCGGAGGGCCACTTCGACGTGGTGCTGGCCTTCAACCTGCTCCACCTGGTCAAGGCCCGGCGGGCGACCCTGGAGGACGCCTATCGCCTGCTGAAGCCCGGCGGCCTCTTCATCTCCAAGACGCCATTGCTGAAGGAGATGAACCCCCTCATCCGGGCGGCGATCCCGCTCATGCAGGCGCTCGGCAAGGCGCCCCATGTGGCGGTGTTCGACGCCGATGAGCTTGAGGGCGACCTGGCCGCCGCCGGCTTTGCGATCACCGAGCGCGACCGCCACGGGTCAGGGGCCAAGGATCCGCGCGCCTATCTGGTGGCCCTCAGGCCCTGATCAGGCCGCCGCCACCCGTCGTAAAACGGAGAAAGTTCGGGTTGAGTGTCGGCTGACGCTCGCCTGCCCCGTCCTAGGCCCATTCGGGCGGCGCTACGGCTGGCCTGCACTGACCAAGGAGCTAGACCATGACCTATATCGACGGCTTCGTGATCGCGGTCCCCACGGCTAACCGCCAGAAATTCATCGACCACGCTCTGACGGGAAACAGCGTCTTCATGGAGCTGGGCGCCCTGCGCATCCTGGAATGCTGGGGCGACGAGGTGCCCGAAGGCAAGCAGACCGACTTCCGCCGGGCCGTGCAGGCGACGCCTGAGGAGACCGTGGTCTTCTCCTGGATCGAATGGCCGGACAAGGCGACCCGCGACGCGGCCATGGGGCGGATGGAGGCGATCATGGCCACCGACCCGCGGATGAGCCCCGAGCACAACCCCATGCCCTTCGACGGGGCGCGCATGATCTATGGCGGCTTCACGCCCGTCGTAACCCTGGAGGCGGCCACCACCAACAAGGCCGGCGACTTCATCTGGTATGAGCTGCTGACCACCGACGCGGCCGCCGCCCAGGCCTTCTATGGCCAGGTCCTGCCCTGGACCTTCGCCGATTCCGGCCAGGCCGACATGGATTACCGCATCATCAGCGCCCCGGAACACGACGTGGCCGGGCTGATGGCCATCACGCCGGAGATGGCCGAGCACGGGGCCCGGCCGACCTGGCTGCCCTATCTCGCCGTGGATGATGTGGACGCCACCACCGCGGCCGTGACCCAGAAGGGCGGCGTCGTCCAGATGCCGGCCATGGACGTCCCCATGGTCGGGCGCATGGCCATGGTCGCCGACCCGCAGGGGGCGACGCTTTACGTCATGAAGCCCGCATCCGGCGAACGCAGCCTCGCCTTCGCGTCGGACCGGCCCCGGGTGGGTCACGCCGCCTGGAACGAGCTCAGCACCCCCGACCCGGCCGGCGCCTGGACCTTCTATGGGGCGCTGTTCGGCTGGGCGAAGGACGGCGAGATGGATCTGGGGCCCTTGGGCCAATACGAGTTCATCCGCCACGGTGGGATGATCGGCGCGGTCATGCCCGCGCAGCAGCCGGCCTGGACCGCCTATTTCCGCGTGCCCGACATCGACGTGGCCAAGGCCGCGGTGGAGGCCGGCGGCGGCCAGGTGGTCCAGGGCCCCGACGAGATCCCCGGCGGCGAATTCTCCATGAACTGCCTCGACCCCCAGGGCGCGGCCTTCGGCCTCATCGGCCACCGCAAGGCTTAGAGAGTCACTTTTCCGCTCCCCCTCAACCGTCATGGTCCGGCTCGACCGGGCCATCCATGAACACCGACGCTCGGCCGTGTGTATGGGCCATCGGATCAAGTCCGAGGGCGACGGCGGTGGAGCGGGGAGGCCTCAACCCGCCTCCGCCAGTCGGCGCACATTCTCGATCCCCCGGCGCATATAGGTCCGCCAGAACAGCACGATCAGCGCCGACAGCGGCGCGGCCATCAGGGCCGATCGGGGAACGAAGGTGTAGCGCCAGCTGATCTCCGTCAGCCCCGGCGCGGCCTCCACAAAGGCCCATTCGCCAAAGGCCGCCGTGGTCAGGGCCGCCAGCGGGCCTGAGAACCCGCCCACCCGATAGGCGAACCGGGCGCGGCCCTCACGCGGCGGCGCCCCGTCGCAGGGCGCGCTGGCCAGGATCTCCTCGCGCACCGACGTCCCATCGGCCAGCCGCACCCGCCGCGCGCTGCCCACCACATCCCAAGGCCCCGTCTGATCGCTGGTCCCCACCACGGCCGGGATAGGGCCGGAGCCCCTGGGAAACACCTGGGCGAGATCGATCGGCACGAAGATGGCCCAGACCTTGGCGAGGGAGGCCGCGACGGTGGTTGAGACTTCAGCCGAGGGACCCGTCTGGGAAATCTCGTTCAAGACGCGCTCACCCATGTTGTCTCCCTCCACACGTCATCCTGGGCCTTGTGCCCAGGATCCCTCGCGACGCTCGCGCCCGCCCTCGACAGGGATGCTCGGCACAGGGCCGAGCATGACGCTACGGGTTAGACGTGGTGGGTGGAAGCATCGTCAGAGGCCACTGGCGGAGAGGGTGGGATTCGAACCCACGGTGCCCGTTAAGGCACGCCGCATTTCGAGTGCGGTGCTTTCGACCACTCAGCCACCTCTCCTAGGGCCAGCAAGGGGGCCTGGGATGAAGCAGGCCCACTGAGCGAGGCGCGGAACCTACTCAGGTCGGGCTTGCTCCGCAAGCGGCGGATGTTCAGTCCATCAGCCGCTGCATCAGATAGACATAGTGCCGGGCCCAGCGGGCGGCGTTGAGCTGGGGATCGACGTCGTTGGCGTGGCCGCCGAAGGTGGGCTCGTAATAGATGACGGGGACGTCCAGGGCCGCCAGCGCGGCGGCGAATTTCCGCGCATGGCCGGGATGGACCCGGTCGTCGCGGGTGTTGGTGGTGATGTAGGCCTCCGGGTAATCGGTCCCGGCCTTCAGGTTCTGATAGGCCGAATAGCGGGCGATGAAGGCGTAGTCCTCGGCGACTTCCGGGTCGCCATATTCCCCGATCCAGGAGGCCCCGGCCGGCAGGCGGTGATAGCGCAGCATGTCGACCAGCGGGCTTTCGATCACCACGGCGTTCCACAGCTCCGGATGCTGGGTCATGGACACGCTGGTCAGCACCCCGCCATTGGAACGGCCATAGATCCCCAATCGCCGGGGTGAGGTGATCCCCCGGGCGGTCAGGTCGCGGGCGACGGCGGCGAAGTCGTCAAAGGCCAGTTGACGCTTTTCCCGCAGCACCGACTGGTGCCAGGCCGGGCCGAACTCGCCGCCGCCGCGGATATTGGCCAGCACGAAGGCGCCGCCGCGGGCGAACCACAGCTTGCCGGCCTCGGGCATGTAGCGGGGCGGCATGGCGATCTCGAAGCCGCCATAGCCCAGCATCAGGGTGGGGATCTGGCCATCCAAGGGCGCGTCCTTGGGGCGGACCACGAAGTAGGGGATCTGGGCGCCGTCGCTGGAGGTCGCCCAGTGCTGCTCCACCAGATGGGTGGCCGGATCGAACCGGTCGGGCAGGGTGGCGATCTGGCGGGCGCTAAGGGCTGCGGCGTCGGCCAGCCACAGGCTGGTGGGCTCCAGGAAGCCCTCGATCTTCAGGAACAGCTGATCGCTGGCGCCCGAGAGGTCGGTAAGCGTGATGTTGGCGTCGCCGGGCAGGGTGAGGCGGCCGGAGGTCCAGGCGCCGTCCGCAAAGCGCCAGACGTCCACCGCACCCTTCACGTCCTCCAAGATAGCGACGACCAGGCGGCTGTCTGTGGCGCCCACCTGCTTGATGGCCTGGCGGGGGCCGGGCGCGAAGATCAGCTGGGCCTTGGCCCCGGCCGGATCGGCCTTGAGGGCTGTGAGGTCGAAGGCCACCAGGGCGCCCTGGGGCAGGTCGCCATGAGCCTCCTGCAGGGAGAACACCACCTGGCCGCTCACATAGGCCTCGTACTCGGCCTTTTTCGGCAGGGGCAGGCGGACGGGCTCATCCCCGCCCAGCAGCATATAGTCGCTGTCGTAGAAGGTCAGGCCGCGCCGCGCGATCACCGCCTGCGCCCGGCCGTCCTCGTCGCGCAGAACCAGGGGCGAGACCGAGACATCGCTGCGCGCCCCGCGATAGAGCTCGACGGCGGTTCCGTCCCGGGTCAGCGACTTCAGCACATAGGCGTAGCCGGACTCGGTGACCTCGCCCGGCGTCCATTCCCGGGCGACCAGCAGGGTGTCGGGGTCTAGCCAGACGGCGCTCTGCTTGCCCTCAGGGGACGTGAAGCCGCCAGACACGAAGGCGCGCGCCTCGGTGTCGAATTCGCGGATCTCCACGGCGTCGCCGCCCCCGTCCGACAGCTCCACCAGGCAAAGCGTCTGCGCGGGCTTCAGGCAGTCGGCGCCATGGAAGAACCAGTTGCGGTCCTCGGCCGCCGCCAGGGCATCGATATCGAGGATCGTGGCCCAGTCGGGCGCACCGGCGGCGTAGGCCTCCAGGCTCGCATGACGCCACAGGCCGTGGGGGTTGGCGTCGTCCTGCCAGAGATTGTCCACCCCGC
>Ga0208242_100574_pt1 | contig 18657 bp, 15 predicted proteins | sample SubbioAug_CSW13A_FD_184825 | JGI IMG/M metagenome (GOLD analysis project Ga0208242, IMG submission 184825) | Serpentinite rock and fluid subsurface biosphere microbial communities from McLaughlin Reserve, California, USA - CR12Aug_CSW13A (SPAdes) | ecosystem: Environmental > Terrestrial > Deep...
ACTTATTGAATCGTATATTTTCAATGAATTTTAAAGGCGTTTTCGATGTTGCGAACAAGGTACATCAAAAAACAGGCAAAAGCAAAACGTTGATTCTTTTTGACATTGTGTGGTGTGGCTTAAGGCATATGGCTGGTTATGTGGATTATTTAATATTTGAAATGCATGACTTGAATGAATCACAGCGAAAAACCATTATGACTCGTGGAAGAAATAATGCGTATGTAAGAGCACTTAATGATGCTTCATATCATTATCTTTTTGATAGTAAGAAGGATTTTAATAAAACCTTCAGTAAATTCGTTAAGCGTGATTGGATAACTATCACTGAAGCAACTTTTGAAGAATTTGAAAACTTCCTTAACAACAAAGACGTTTTCTTTGCAAAACCTAATAATGGTATTTTTGGACGAGGTATTGAAAATATTCGTATTAAAGATTATGAAGATCCACGTGATTTATGGTATAGCTTACATGACAAAAATTTAACTTTACTTGAAGAAGCGATTCCTCAACATCCAGAAATGAATGCTCTACATCCAACATCAATTAACACTGTTAGACTTGTAACCATTTTGATTGGTGATAAAGTGCATATTCCAGCATCTTACTTGCGTATAGGCAATAATCGCATCGTCGACAACTTCAATAGTGGCGGAATGGTTGTCCCTATTGATGTAAAAAATGGAATGATTCATCACAAAGCGATTGATAAAGCAGGCAACCATTATGAGTTTCACCCAAGTACTAATACTTCAATTCCAGGATTTCAAATTCCACATTGGGAAGAATGCTTGACCTTAGTTAAAGAAGCTGCAATGGTTGTTCCCCAAATGCGATTGATTGGCTGGGATGTTGGAATTTCGACACGTGGTCCTCTTTTAGTCGAAGCTAACCAATATCCAGGACACGACATATACCAACTTCCAGTCCATACTCCAGACAAAATTGGAATGTTACCTACATTTGAAGCTATCATTAAAGTAAAATAAAACGTAGATTTGCATCTACGTTCTTTTTGACTTATTTAGATGATTTTAGAATTTCATCAATCCGATTACCACGTTCAAGTGAATCATCGATTTCAAAGAGTAAACTAGGGATTTTCTTAATTTTTAGTTTAGAACCAAGAGAAGATCGAATAAATCCTTTTGCTTTGTCCAAGTTTTCCATCAAAGCTTGTTGGCCTTGAGGAAAAGTGACAAACACTTTCGCTATAGAATAATCTTTGGATAGTTGAACATCGGTTATGGTTACCCATTTTAATGTTGGATCTTTAACTTCACTCATTAAAATCAATGAAACTTCTTTACGAATGATTCCTTCTAAGCGTTCTAGTTTAATGGTCATGATTAGTCACGCTCCACTTCAACAGATCCAAAGGCTTCAATTAAGTCACCTTCTTTAATATCATTAAAGTTTTCAATGGTACATCCACAATCAAATCCAGCAGTAACTTCTTTCGCATCATTAGAGAAACGTTTAAGAGAACTTAAACGACCTGTGTACACAACAACTCCATCACGAATGAGTCGAACATGCGCATTTCTAACAAGTTTTCCATCAGTAACCATGCATCCAGCAATGGTACCAATTTTTGATGCTTTAAAGATTTGACGTACAGAGGCTTGACCAAGAATGATTTCTTCAAAGATTGGATCTAGCATCCCTTTCATAGCTGCTTCCATTTGCTCAACAACTTTATAAATAATGTTGTGTAAACGAATATCTACCCCTTGCTCTTGAGCAATTTTTCGAATAGCGGCAGTAGGACGAACATTAAATCCGATAATAATGGCCTTAGAAGCTGCTGCTAACATAACATCAGATTCTGAAATAGCTCCAGCTGTATTACGAATAACATTAACTTTGACTGATTCAACATCAATTTTCTCAAGCGAAGAACGAACTGCTTCAGCACTACCTTGAACATCGGCTTTGATAATTAAAGGAATTTCTTGAACATTACCTTCTTTGATTTGTTTTGATAAATCATCAAGAGATAACGCAGATGTAATTCTACGCTCAGTTTCAATTTTTGCTTGTGAACGTTTATCTGCAATGGCACGAGCATGACGCTCATTAGTAAACACTTTGAATATATCCCCTGCTTGAGGAACATCATTTAATCCTATGATTTCAACTGGTGTTGCAGGACCTGCTTCTTTAATTTCATGTCCATCATCATCCGTCATTTTTCTTACTTTACCAAAACAAGCTCCAACTACAACAGGATCACCTACTCGTAATGTTCCATTTTGAACAAGTAGTGTTGTCACTGGACCACGTCCTTTGTCAAGCTTAGCTTCAACTACGGTACCAACAGCCTCACGTTTCGGATTAGCTCTTAAATTTTCTACTTCCGTTAAGACAAGAATTGTTTCTAATACTTCACTAATTCCCGTTCCTTTTAATGCTGAAATTCGCAAATAAATGGTATCTCCACCCCACTCTTCTGGTGTAAGTCCCATATCTGCTAGTTGATTCATCACTTTATCAGGATTGGCTGTTTCTTTATCCATTTTATTTACAGCAACGATGATAGGTACACCTGCTGCTTTCGCATGGTCAACAGCTTCCTTGGTTTGAGGCATAACTCCATCATCCGCAGCAACGACAATGATGACTAAATCTGTGACTTTAGCTCCACGAGCACGCATAGCAGTGAACGCTTCATGCCCTGGGGTATCTAAAAATGTAATTCTCTTCTTATTGTAAGATACTTGATAAGCACCAATGTGCTGAGTAATACCACCAAACTCACCAGAAACGACTTTTGACTTACGAATCGTGTCAAGCAATGTTGTTTTACCATGGTCAACGTGCCCCATGATGGTGACAACAGCTGGACGTTCCACAAGATCCTCTGGATTGTCTTCAGTACTGTCTTCTAAACTTGTTTCATCAAAAATCTCTTCTTTGATGACGTCAACACCAAATTCAAGACAAACCAGTTCAACTAAATCATCATCCATGATTGAGTTAATGGTAACCATTTTCCCTAGCATGAACAACAACTTGATGATTTCACTGGCATTCTTTTTTAGCTTCTCAGCTAATTCTCCCACCGTAATTCCATCGGTATACTTAATTTCTTTAACTTGTTCAACCGATTTACGTGGCGCAAAAGTTCCTCCTGTATTAGGACGACGATTGCGATTGTTGTTTGGCTTTTTGGAGTTATTTCTTTTCATTCCTTCACCTCTTTCAATGCTTCTTTGATTTGTTTAGCAAGTGCGCTATGTGTGATGGCACACGCAACACGTGATGTTTTGCCGATGGCTTTTGAAAGTTCAAATGAAGAAAAACTTTCAATCACGTCAATATGGTAGAAAGCACACTTGTCTTTAATCTGCTTTCGTGTTCTTTCTGATGCATCATGCGTGATGATGACTAAACTAGCCTTTTGTGAGCGAACACTGGGTAAAATTTGATCCCCAGTCACTAGAGCGTTCGCTTTAACACACAATCCTAAAAGAAACAAACTATGATTCATTAAACAACGATCTTAATTCTTCAATAAAGGATGGGTCTAGTGTGACTTCTAAAGCACGTTCAAGTGCTTTACGCTTCAAGGCTAATTCAACAGCTTCTTTACTCTTCTTTAGATAAGCTCCCCGTCCATTCATGCGACCAGTCATATCAATTTTAACACTTCCTTCAGGTGTTCTTACAATGCGTAATAACTCTTTTTTAGGAAGTTGTTCTTGAGTTGCGATACACTTTCTTAAAGGAATTTTTTTCATTATTCCTCCTCATAGTATTCATCATACTCATCGTAATCGATATCATCTTTCCATAAGAAGTCTTCTTCAAGTTCTTGACGTTTAAGTTCAGCTAACTCTTCATCAGTATAAACTGGAGTATTGACAATCTCTTTTTGTTTGAGCATTTCAACCACATTAATACGTGGTTCATGTTCCACTTCTTTGTCTTTATCACGATCAAAGTATTTTTTCTTCTTCACTTCTTTCTTAACTTCAACTTTAGTCGCATCTGCTAATTTCTCAAACTTGGATACAAAGGTATCGCGCTTCTTGATTTCACGTTTAACACGTTTCTCAACCACTTTTTCTTCTTTTGGTTCAGTTTTAGTTGTTTTAGTAGGTGCTGGAGTTGTTTTAACTTCCTCTACTTTAATTTCTTCTACTGTTGTTTCTTCTACTAAAGGTTCAACCACAGCAACAACAGGCTCTTCTTTAGTTTGAAGTGCAGCTTGTTGTTGATTAAATAGACGTTCAAGCGCTGCTTTTTCAGCTTCTTCTTGGCGACGATTAGCTTCTCTTAAGGCACGTTCTGCATGTTTTTCCGCCAGTTTTGTTTCAACAACACTCATGTAGTTTTCATACTTGGTCATGTAGTCAATGCCAGCTGCTTCCGCATCGCTTTTTGATTTAATATCTATTTTTTGTCCTGTTAATTTTACAGCTAACTTCGCATTCTTCCCTTTTTTACCAATGGCTAATGATAATTGATTGTCATCCACAACCACCATTAAACCACGATTTTCATCGTGAGGGAAAACAGCTAAAATTTGTGCTGGAGCTAATGCATTTTTGATGAGTTCAATTGAATTCTCACTCCATAAGAAAATATCGATCTTCTCGCCTTTAAGTTCATCAATGACCACTTGAACACGAGATCCTCTAGGACCAATACACGCTCCAATAGGATCAATGTCTGAATTCTTTGAGAAAACAGCAATCTTCGTTCTTTCACCTGCTTCACGAGCAATAGCCTTAATCTCAACTAACCCTTCGTAAATCTCAGGAACTTCTTTTTCAAATAAACGACGAACAAGTTTAGCATCAGCACGTGATACCAATACTTGAGCTCCTTTTGTTTCTTTGTTAACTTCTGTGATGACAACACGCAAGTGAGAACCTTCGATGTAACGCTCATTTGGAATTTGAGCAGCTTTAGGCATCATGGCTAAGGTTTTACCTAAGTTAACGACCACAAACTTCTCTTCAACTGATTCGATGGCAGCAATCACCATTTCATCCTTCTTATCTTCATATTCATCAAAAATAGCTGCTTTCTCAGCTTCTCTGATTTTTTGCTTTAGAACGTTCTTTGCGAGAAGTGCAGCTGCTCTTCCCAATTCCTTCATTTCGCGACGTTCATCTACATAATCTCCAAGTTGAATGCCTTCAACACGCTTTTGAGCATCTTTCAAAGAAATTTCCAACTCGTCATCTTCAACCTCTTCCACAACTAAAAAGCGTTGGTAAAGTTGAATATCACCATTCTCGTTAATTTGAACACGAACAATCGCATCTGGAATCTCAATTTGCTTGCGATAAGCTTTGGCTAAAGCTTCTTCTACCGCTGCAACAACGATATCCTTAGAGATTGAACGAGTGGACTCAATATTTGCTACTAAGAGCATTAGATCTTTTATGTTCATGTTTCTTAATCCTTAATCGCATGACGTTTGAAGACAATGTTGTCTTTTTCAATGCGAACGTTTTTACTCTTTCCTTTGATTTTTTGTTGGAGTGTAATTGATGTTTCATCAATGTCGATGAGTAGTCCAGTAAACTCAATGTTTTTATCGATTGAACGTAATGTACGAATATAGACAGGTCGATTGATTGCATCTTTGAGCTGTTCATCATCGAAAATCTCACGCTCAATACCAGCAGTGCTCACATCTAGCATGTATTCATCAGGAAGTTGTTCTGCAACTTCATCCAATGTTTCAGAAATATCGAAGGATACCAATGCTGTGGTATCTAAATCGAGTGCACGATGTGGATCATAGACCAGTACCTCTAAAATCCGATCTCCTCCCAAATTCTTCCAAGTCATACTGTAACATTTAACTTGGTGCTTATCGAAAATGGGTTGACATAACTGCTTTAACTCATCACTTTTCAAACAGTGAGTCCTCCTTATACAAACACGAAGGAGTGGCATGGCCACTCCTTGAGTACTTTTATTATACATGAGTCAAAAAAATAATGCAAATATTAAAATAAACTTGCTTGGTTGGATTCTTGCAGTCCTTGGAGTACTTTCAGTTCATCCAAGCGTTTAATATGGTTCGTATTAAGTTGAGTTCTTGACTGTAAATCTTCCTTAGACAAGAAATCAGCTTGTTCACGAGCTTCCATGATGGAACGACCCACGTTCTCTCCTAATCCTTCTAATACCACAAACGGAGGAATTAAGGCTTTAGGATCATTTGGGTCTTTTATGAAAATAGATGAGTGCGAATATTTCAAGCTAAGATTTGAGAAACGATATCCACGTAAACACATCTCTAAAGCCACTTCCAAAGAAGTGATGAGTTCGCGTTCTTTGTTTGTAACTTGAGATTTTTGAGTGTTGTCATTTAAGCGCTGTTGAATATGATTAAGGCGTTCTAAGATTTTTTGCGGACCACCTAACATAGCATCAATATCGTAAGCATTAGCACGAAGAGACAAGAATGAAATGTAGTAATCAAGTGGATGATAAAGCTTATAATAAGCGACACGTACAGCCATGAGGACATAGGCAACTGCATGGGCTTTAGGGAACATATACTTGATTTTTTGACATGAATCAATGTACCAATCATCAACCCCATGTTGCTTCATGATTTCAATCCATTCTTTTTTAAGCCCCTTACCTTTACGAACACTCTCCATAATATCAAAAGCAATCTTCATTGGAAGTCCTTGATGAATGAGAGTAACCATAATATCATCACGACATCCAATCACATCACTGAGTGTTTTACCACTCATGACTAAATCTTTCGCATTGTTTAACCACACATCTGTACCATGAGATAAACCCGAAATACGAACTAGATCTGAGAAATTCTTAGGTTGTGTGACACGGAGCATTTCTCTAACAAAGGAAGTTCCAAACTCTGGTAAACCTACAGCTCCTGTTGAGTCAAATGGATATCGTTTATCCAAATGCAGTGCTTCATTCGATGAAAATAAACTCATGACTAATGGGTCATTAAGTGGGATTGTTTTTGGATCTACACCACTCACTTCTTCTAGCAGTTTCATTGCGCTAGGATCAAGATGACCTAGAATATCTAATTTCAGCAAATTATCATGAATATCAGCAAATTCAAAATGGGTTGTTTTCCATGGCGAATCAGGATTATTTGCTGGGAATTGGACTGGAGTAAACTCATAAACACTGTTCTCATTGGGAATGACAATGATACCTCCAGGATGTTGTCCTGTAGTTCGTTTCACTCCTTCAACTCCACTGGCAAGCCATGAATATTTTGCATCTTTGGTGTCCAATGGAAAGTGATGGTCTTCCCCATAACCCTTCGCATATCCATAAGCTGTTTTATTAGCTAAGGTACCTATAGTTCCAGCTCTGACCACATTTTTCTCACCAAACAGTGTTCTTGTGTATGCATGAGCATATTCTTGATATTGATTGGAGAAGTTTAAGTCAATGTCGGGAACTTTATCTCCTTCAAATCCTAAGAATGTTTCAAAAGGAATATCTTGACCATCCACAGTGTATGGATGTCCACATGAGCATTGCTTATTCTCTAAATCAAAGCCACTTCCAACCTCTTCTCTAAACTCAACATTAAAGCAGCGCTCACAACGATAATGAGCTGGGAGCGGATTCACTTCTGTAATGTTAGCAAGAAACGCCACAAAGGAAGAACCCACAGAACCTCGAGATCCTACCATATAGCCATCATCAAGTGATTTTTTAACAAGTAAATGTGCAATATAGTAGATAACTCCAAATCCATTGGATGTAATAGCCTCATACTCCTTGTCCATGCGTTGAGTAATGAAAGCAGAAGGTGTTGGACCATACAATTCATGAAGTCGACTAAGAATGAGTGACTTTAAGTTTTCATCTGCGTTTTCAATCTTGGGAGTGAAAAGCTTTGAAGGAATAATCACGACATCATCTATCAAATCTTTTATACGATGGGTGTTCTTTACTACTAAATCATAAGACATCTCAGGACCAAGCCATGCGAAGTCATCAAGCATTTCTTGGGTTGTTTTATAGTGTTGTTGTGGTGTCGTGTAAGCATTACGATCGTTTTGATCATATAAATACAGAGGATGTCTAACTCCACCTATACCCATAGAAGACACTAATATGTCACGGTAAATCTTTTCATTAGGAAACACATAGTGAACATCATTGGAAGCAGCAATGATTTTATTAAGTGATTTAGCAACATCAATCATTTTGCGCAAAATAGCTTTGAGTCGATCTTGATTAGCAATAGAATGCGTGATAATGAGATGTTGATAATGGTCTAATGGTTGAATTTCAATAAAATCATAAAAGGCCATTGCGGTTTTAAGTTCATCGATGCTTTTGTTTGCAGCCAATTCAAAAAGCTCATTATTGACACATGATGCTCCAATGAGTAAATGCTCTCGTCTTACTTCAATGTCTGATTTTAAAATTCGTGGCTCAGCTAGAAACTCATCATTGTCTTTTTTAGCAGCAGATTTTTTAAAGAAAGCTAATCGATCAGTATGGGCAAGTGAAACTAACTCGTATAAATGCTTAAGACCATCTTGGTTTCTAGCAAACACATTAACATGAGACTTGGAACGAACCTTAAAGGAATCTTCACTGTCAAATAAGGCTAATTGAGTAGTAGTATAGATTCCCTCTTGAAACAATAAGCGACATAGATTTTGAAAGACTTGATGCGTAATTTTAACATCATAATCAGCTCTGTGAGCTACTTCTTCATCGTACGCAATGTTAAAATAGCGAGCTACTTTACCTAATCTAAACGATTTCCTTTGACTTAATAGCACACGTGAAAGTTCAAGTGTATCAATCACAGTAACATCAGGGAAAGATAGTTTAAGACGCTTGGCATTTTCTTTAATGAATCCCACATCAAAAGATGCATTATGTGCTACTAAAACACTGTCTTGAATAAAGGATAAGAAATCAGGTAAAACATCATTAATCGATGGTGAATCATTCACCATCGCTTGGGTAATGTTTGTTTTCGAAGTAATGAAATCATTAATGACTGAACTAGGTTTAATAAGTGTATGATAAGAATCAATGATTTGATGTTGGACAACTTTGATTGCTCCAATTTCAATGATTTCATCATAATCTGAGGATAAACCTGTCGTTTCTAAGTCAAAAATCACATAGGTTGCTTCTTCTAAAAGCTGATCCTTAGGGTTAGTGACAATGGTTGGGTGTGCATCAACCATGTTTAATTCAACTCCATAAAGAAGTTTAAAAGGTTGTCCTGTCGCTTTTCTAAGTGCTTTAGCTTTGGCTTCAGCCTTAGGAAAGGCTTGAACGGAATTGTGATCGGTGATGGCCAATGCAGTGTGTTTACAATCAAAGGCACGTTGAACTAACGCTGCAACATCACACACACCATCCATTTCAGACATTTTGGTGTGAGTTTGAAGTTCCACACGTTTATGTTCATGAAGATCGATAGGATAATCTTTTTCAATGAGATCAATCGAATCCACCATGATCATCGTTTCATTTTTAAATCGATCCACCACAATTTTGCCCTTAACCTGAACCCATTGCTTAACTTTAACAGTTAAAAATTCATTCTCTTTAAGAAAAATCTTACAAAATAAAGCATCGGTAAAGTCTGTAATAAGAAGCGTCATTAAAGTTTGATTGGATGATGCAAAGAATCGTGATTCAATTGATATCACTTCTCCTTCAATCCAAACATCATTCATGCCTTCATGAATGTCTTGAATGGGTGTCATTTTCTCTTCTTTTTTAACACGACGATACGTTGTCTTTTCAATTGCAGGTAAGACAGGTTTATTTTGAGTCGGTTTAATCACAACATCAGGATCAGCATGTTTAAATTTACTTTCATTGATGTGAATGGACACGTCAAACCCTAAACGCTGTAAAAAGAGTTCGCATTGAACACTTCCTGATTGTAACTCCCCTAACTGCATGGAATCATCCACAAGCAATTGAACTTGATAATTATCTAATGTAATGAAAGGTTTGATGGAATGATTTTCACTGAAATAGTGATGAATGTATGGAGTAATGTCTTTTAAAGTATAATGTTGCGTCTTAGTCTTGTTCATGAACTGAATTTTACCATGGTATGTTGACTTAAATCGTTCACTTGCGCTAAGGAAGGTATCAAAATCAATGAAATCTGGAAAGTCACAAAAAAGAATCAGAGACTGATTTTGCTTACTGATAAGGATACGTTGAATATTCAAAGAATCTAAAATGGAGTGATGCATAATAACCTCTTAGCCTTATCATAATGAAATTATCCATTGATAAAAAGACTTGACTTTATTTATCTCACAAGTTTACTGAAAGCATCTTTAGCCGCATTCTGTTCAGCTTGTTTTTTACTTGACCCTTTTCCCTTACCTAGGATAAGATCATCCAACTTAACAACCACTTCAAAAGTGGGTGCATTGGAAGGCCCACTGCTCTTCACAACTTCATAAATCACTGTTTTTCGGGTGTCTGATTGAACATATTCTTGTAAGCGAGTTTTATAATCATCATGTTCTTGATCAAGTAACGCTTTGAACTCTGGTAAAAGAAGAGGATCTAAAAATCGTTTGACATTGCTTTGATCTTTTTGAAGATAAAGGGCGGCAATGAATGCTTCAAACACATCGGCAAGCAATGAATCACGATTTCTTCCACCCGTTTTTTCTTCTCCTACTCCTAGTTTTAGGAAACTAAAGAGCTCACAACGACGTGTGATTGAAGCTAATGACTTCTCATTAACCAGTCTTGCACGAAGTGAGGTCATTTCACCTTCCGTTAGCATAGGTTTATAGTTAAACAACAAGTCACTTACATACAGTTGAAGCACTGCATCTCCTAAGAGTTCTAAACGCTCATTATCTGCTTTCACATGTTTGTTTTCATTAACAAAAGATGTATGCGTAAAAGCCTCTTCTATGACATCCAATCGATCAATAATTAATCCTTTATTGCTAAGAAATTCAATTAACGTTGACATGGTTCCTCCTAATCAATGCCTTTAAGACTTTGCTCAATCACTTGAGTGATGTATGCTTGATGCTGTTTGCTTTGACTTTGTAGTAAATCTAATGCAGTTTGTTTTGTTCTAATGAGCAAATCATAATCAGATATGATGTTCGCAAACTGAAATGATGGTAAACCTGATTGTTTTAAACCAATCAAATCACCAGGACCACGAAGTTTTAAATCTTGAGATGCTATTTCAAATCCATCATGACTATCCACTAAGACTTGAAGTCTTTGAAAAGATAAAGGATCTTGACTAGGATTTATCAAGTAACACACGCTTGATTTCTCACTGCGTCCAATACGCCCTCTCAACTGATGAAGTGAACTTAACCCAAAACGATGAGCATCATAGATAATCATACGAGTTGCATTAGGTACATCCACCCCGACCTCAACCACACTGGTTGACACAAGCATGGCAATTTTATTGGATGTAAAAGCATTCAATATCGTGTTCTTTTCTTCATTTTTCATTTTACCATGAAGTAAACCAATCTCAAATTGCTTTCCAAATGCCTTCTTAAGATTAGCATAAACACTCATAGCACTACGAGATTCCCCATCATCTTCTATCAATGAAGTAATGACATAAACTTGCTCTTTTCGCTGAATCGTTACTAAAATATCATCTAAAACACTGGTAAAACTATTACCTTGAATCACATGAGTTTTAACAGTTCCTCGATTCATCGGTTTATTTTGTAGGGTAACCACATTCATATCCGCAAATAAGACGGAAGCCAATGTTCGTGGAATCGGTGTCGCACTCATGCTTAAAACATCCACATCCATGCCTTTTTGAATCAATTTCATTCTCTGTGCGACTCCAAAACGATGTTGTTCATCAATGATAACTAATCCTAATCGATTGTAGCTTACATCATCAGAAAATAAGGCATGAGTACCAATAACCAGACTAGGATGTGATTTCATATGCTCAAGTATGATTTTACGCTCATTGGGTTTGGATGAAGAAGTTAAGATGAAAATACGATCATTTATTTGATTCAATGTCTTAATCGCTGTTTCAAAGTGTTGAAATGCTAATACCTCAGTTGGAACCATAAGAGCGACACTAAACCCCGCATGAAGATAGGCATAAGCTAGACACAACGCAACCACAGTCTTCCCTGATCCTACATCACCTTGAAGCAATGCTGAAGCAGTCACAGGTTGATTACATTCATGAAGCAGTGTATGTAATGCATTGTGTTGATCAAGAGTCAACTTATAAGGTAACGATTGAATGATGGGTGTTATCGCATCAATTGATAAGTAACGTTGTTGTTTTGAATGAACCACTCTTAAACGATTGTTTTGAATTTGAATGTGGTACTCTAGGAACTCACTGACTTTGAATCGTAGAATGGCATTCATAAGCTCATGCAATGATGTTGGTTGATGAATGTTTTTCATTGCTTTCGCTTGATTCATTAATTGATACGATTGAATGACATCTTGTGGCAAAGATTCGTGAATGTAGTTTTGACACAGTGACAAAGCTTTAGAGATTAATGATTTAATGCTTCTTAACGGAGTTTTATCTTTTAATGGATATATAGGATGAATGCTACCTAATTCACCTAAAGGTTGATAATACAGCGTAGAAGCTATGATTTGATTAGGATGTTTGTATTTTCCAATCAAAGTCACTTTTCTTAAAGGATCTTGAGGTGCTTTTAAATAATGACGATTAAAGATGGAAACTCGATACGACTTTTGTGCATCAAAAGAAAAATGAGTCACAGATTTATTCTTCGCATAATGGACAGATTTTAACGATGATGTGATATAACCTTCAAGAATGAGTGATTGACCATCAACTAAAAGAGTCTCATCACTAAGTTCATAAATGTCATATCTTACAGGATATACACTTAAAAAATCGCAAAGTGTTGCGCATTCATACTTCTTTAAAATGTCATTTTGGTTCTTTGTTAGTGTCATATTAAAAAAGGGAGTCTCTCCCTTTTATTCTACACCAATAATGTAGGAATAGACAGGTTGTCCACCCTCAATGACTTCAACTTCAATCTTCAAATCACTTTGGATAAAGTCAATGACCTCATCCTTTTCACTTTCATCAACACCTTCACCAACCACAAGGGTAATGATTTCGCTTTCCTCTTGTTTCATGTTAGATAAAAGGTGCTTAACAGCATCTAAACGCAGTGGAGTGGAAAGAATGATTTCTTTCTCTTGAATCGCCATATAATCATTAGCTTTAATTTCAGTTCCATTAATCATTGTGTCTTTAATCGCATACGTAATAGAACCTGATTGAACACGAGTGATGGCTTCATTCATCGCTTCCAAATTCTCCTCTACACTTGCTTCAGGTGAGAAATACAGGCAAGCACTTAATCCTTGTGGGATAGTTTTTGTTGGAAGAACATGAACAACGATATCTTCAATGATTGATTCAGCTTGTTGAGCAGCTAAAATAATGTTTGAGTTATTAGGTAAAACAATGACATGCTCTGCATTTAAAGACTCAATGACAGCCACAAAGTCTTCAGTTGAAGGATTCATGGTTTGACCACCAGAAATAATCGCATCAACGCGTAAATCTTTGAATGCTTGAGCAAGTCCATCCCCTGCAGCTACCGCAACGATAGCATAAGGTACACGCTTAACTTCAACAGGTAATGGTTCAGCATGTGAATGCGAAGCATGATCATCTAATAGAGCAGCATGTTGTTCTTGCATGTTTTCAATCTTAATTTTGACGAATTCTCCATGTCTTTGTGCTAAGTTCATCGCATCACCAGGAGTCAATGTATGAATATGGACTTTAACAATGTCCTCATCTTGAACAACGACGATAGAATCACCTAACGTTGAAAGTGATTCACGAAGAGCAAGTTCTGAAAAATCATCCAATTTTTCATTGTCAATGCGAATAATAAATTCAGTGCAATATCCAAACTCTTCATTCTCTAAATGAGCTTGGACATGACCACCACCACTCTTGACTTCAAGCAATGATACAGGTTGACCAATGAGAGCTAAATGCATTCCTTCAAACACGACGAGAAGACCTGCTCCACCACTATCTACCACTCCAACATCCTTTAAAACAGGCAATAGATTAGGTGTATTCTCAAGAGACTTTTGTGCCTCTTCAATAAGTAAGTTCATATAATCAAGAATCGTAGGATTAGAAAGTTCACTTAAGCGCGTTGCTGAATGTGCTGCTCCTTCTCTTAAAACAGTTAATATGGTTCCTTCAACTGGACGCATAACTGCTTTGTAGGCAATCTCTGATCCTTTATTGAATGCTGCCGCCATTTGAAAAGCATTTATGGTGTCTAAACCATCAACCCCTTGGAAAAACCCACGGAAAATCTGCGATAAAATAACCCCTGAATTTCCACGAGCTCCCATGAGCAATCCTTTAGACAATGATTTTGCCACTTCACCAATGTTTTGTGAGTTGACTTTTAATGCATCACTGACGCCAGCAGTGAACGTTAAATTCATGTTGGTTCCCGTATCTCCATCAGGAACTGGAAACACATTAAGAGCATCAATCTCTTGATATCGGTTAGTTAAATGATTGGCACCACTCTCAATTAAGCGCTTAAATGATTCCCCATTTAAAATATGTAACTGTTCCATCATTTAATAACCTTCACTCCCTGTACATAGACATTAATACTTAAAAAAGGTTGATCCAACGTCTTTTCCAAAGTGTATTTCACTTTCTTTTGAACTTCATGAATCACCTCTGAGATTTTTACTCCAAATCCAATAATGATGAATAAGTCGAGCTCGTATCCCTTATCGAGTTGTCTAACAACAACTCCTTTTGAAAAATTTTCTCTTTTGAGTAATTCCGCAAGGCCATCTTTTAAAATCTTTTGTGAGGCCATCCCCACCACACCATAACATTCTGAAACAACTCCGCCAGCTAATGTAGCGATTGCTTCCTCGGAAACATTGAGTTTTCCAAGCGTTGTGATTTTTTCAATCCCCATATTGTTCCTCCATGTGGTTATTCTATTATAGTTAAAAGTTGTTTGAAGGTCAAATAGCTATGGACAAGGTGCGGCACGTGCAGTGGAAGTCACACTGTCCAAATATAAGCAATCATTGTTATCATCAATTAAATCAATGAATAACGGCAATTGATTAAGCAAAATCAATGACCTCATATCAGTATGAATATTAAGTCCATTATCTAAAGTCACAATCATCATGGCTTCATCATAAGTGGATGGATTTTGCTTAATATTCGCCATTAAGTTTAGCACAAAATCTTCAAGACCTAGGAGTGATGCTGCTAATTTCACAGATAATTCACTTTCACTAAACCCATCTAGCTGTGGCAAATAATAGAAAAGACTGGAATGTTCTGGCTTTAATGGATAAAACACGCCATTACTGAGTAAGAGTGTAGTTGTTGTTTTAGCTAAAGGCTTGTGTTCAACCACACTTACAAATGCATTGTTCTGGTTGAAAACAAAGGATATCGATTCAATTGCATCATCATCAATGTGAATCGTGGTAAACCAAGGTAAATGCAACCATAAGCGGTCTCCTTTAGAAAATGGGAGTTGATTTCTAATCGTTTGTTCATCAGATAAACGAACATCAGAAATGATGATGGTTTGAATTCTAAACAATGAACTTTGATCTAGCATATACAATCCAAAACCAATTAAAGTAATTAGCATTGAACTAACAATAAAAACAACGAGTTTTCTCAACAAGCGTAAACGAGCTTTCTTTCGATTAGCTTTAATGTGTGAAGAAATCTCCTTAACTGTAGGAATGTTGGAAGTAGGACTCATAAGTCTAACTCTTTCACAATTTGATCTAATTCATCCAATTGACTCAAAGATTTTAAGGCATTCTTCATAGCATTTAGTTTTTCATCATCATGAACAATAGCATTAATAGCATGATATAAAACTTCTACATTGATCTCTCTTTCATCCAAAATTTCAGCAGCTAAGGCTTTTTGAAGTGATTGAGCATTGAGAAACTGATGATTTCGAGTTACATAAGGAGATGGAATGAATAAAGTTGGTGTGTTTGAACCAATCACCTCTGCCATGGTGGTTGCTCCACCACGAGAGACCAATAAGGTTATGTTTGAATAAAGATCAATAAGTGATATTGAAGGAACAACCACGGTTTTGGAGTTTAAATCATTTAAATGGTGATAGGAATCATAAAAACGTGTTCCTGTGATAAATAAACGTTGATAATCCACCTCTGGAAATTGGACAATCATATCGGCAATCATCTTTTGCATAGTATAACTTCCTAACGATCCCATCACAAAAACAACACAAGGTTTTGATGGATCAAATCCTAAATCGGTAAACACTTTAGGATTAGGTTGATAGGACTTAAATTCGCTAGTACGAGGTGACCCCACCACTACCATTTTTGATTTAAAGAGTGATTTTTCAATATTGAATTGTGTAAGGATTTTCTTTGCTACAGGAGCAATCCATTCATTGCTTAATCCTAACACTGCATTTTGTTCATGAATATAAAGCGGTACTCGGTTAAAAAAAGAAACCCACCCACTCGCAAATGAGATGGAACCACCAAATGAAATCATCATATCGGGATGATACTTCTTAACATGCGAGTGAGTTTCTTTAAAAGATTGAATGAGTTCTTTTATAAAGAGTAAAAAACCTCTAAATGGCTTTCTTACTGTAGGACTTGTGACATTTAAAATGTCATATCCGTGTTGAGGTAAAATGGATCCCTCAATTCGATTGCTTGATGCGATAAAATACACATCATGATGAAGTTCTTTAAGTTTATTTGCAAGTGTAATGGCTGGATAGATGTGTCCACCACTGCTACCAGCACTGATAAATATCGTTTTTTTCATGCAAACATTATACCATAGTGTTAAGTTTGTTATAATAAACCCATGAAACTAAGAAAAAAATGTTTAATTCTTGATCATGATGATACCATCATCAACTCACAAGAATCCATTCACTACCCCCTCTTTGTGGAAGTATTGAAGCAATTACGCCCAAACATCAAACCCATTGACTTTGAGCGATTCATTGAACTTTCCAATGAACATGGATTTGTCAAAATGTGTCGACTATTGTATCATTACACACCTCAGGAGATTCAGTATGAATATGAATACTGGAGACAACGATCGTCTACCATTCAAGCTCCTAGTTTTAATGGTTTAAAGGAAGTTTTAACTCAATTTGTAGATACAGGTGGGAAAATCATTGTTTATACCATGAATGCAAAGCAAAATGTCATTGATGATTATGAGCGTTTGTTTAACCTTACCCCTGATGTCATCATTGCTCATGATTCTTTCTATAAACTAAAAAAACCTTATCGTTTATCTTTACTTAAAGCACTTGATGATTTAAAACTCAATGTCACAGAATGTGTTTTCATTGATGACACTCCAATGCTTTTAGAATTAAAAGATCGTTTGAATATGGATTTTATTGCTGCTAACTGGGCTAAAAGTGCTCAACCCCTATGGAAAGACAATACTCACGAAACAGTGCTAAGCGATCCATTACAGCTTATACCTTATCTTTTTGATGAATAAACAACAAAGGAGATATATGAAAACACGCATTACTGATTTATTTAACATTGAATTACCCATTATTCAAGGAGGGTTAGCTTACCTAGCAGACGCAAGATTGGCAGCTGCAGTTTCCAATGCAGGTGGACTAGGTCAAATCACCGCCACAAGTTTAAAGGATGAACAATCACTTAAGCATGAGATTGAATTATTTCGACAACTAAGCAACAAACCATTTGGAGTCAATTTCGCGATTTCACGCTTTAAAGAAAACTACATGCCTTTACTTGAAATGGCGATATCCCTTGATGTAAAGATTATTTCAATCACAGGTGGTGATCCAAGTCCAGTGTTTGATCGAATTAGAGGGCTTGGGATTAAAACGATGGTACTTGTAGCTGATGTGAGACAAGCCATCAAAGCTGAGAGTCTAGGTGCTGATGCAATTATTGCAGTTGGACAAGAAGGTGGAGGACATTTAGGTCGTACTGATGTTAGTACACTTGTACTAATCCCTCGTGTTGTAGACAGTGTATCCATTCCTGTCATCGCAAGTGGTGGTATTGGGGATGGAAGAGGTTTACTTGCTGCTTTAGCACTGGGTGCAGAAGGCATTGAAATGGGCACTCGATTCATTGCAACTCAAGAATGTCATTTAGCTAGCCCTCAGTATCAAAGTGATCTTGTTAAGGCTACTGAAACGGACACAACTGTCATTAAGAAAACACTTAAAACACCTGGAAGAGTTCTCATGAGTGATTATGTTAATCGGATACTTGAGTTAGAAAATCAAGGTGTAGGCTATGATGGATTGAAAGAGCTGGTCTCAGGATCAGCTAATCAACACTATATTAATACAGGTGATGCTACTCAAGGCTATGGATGGGCAGGACAAGTTACTGGTCTCATTCATGATGTACCCACGGTGAAAGAACTCTTTGATCGAATCCTGCAACAAATTGAAGAATTTAAATATAAAAACATAGTATAAGGGGCTGTAACGAATAAATAGCCCCAAAAAAGCAAAAGCTGAGAAATCTCATAAAGAGATAGCTCAGCTTTTTGCTATAATTTAGATATGCAAAAACCCAAATTACAATTAGAGTATAAACCAGTTC
>Ga0208242_100575_pt1 | contig 18628 bp, 21 predicted proteins | sample SubbioAug_CSW13A_FD_184825 | JGI IMG/M metagenome (GOLD analysis project Ga0208242, IMG submission 184825) | Serpentinite rock and fluid subsurface biosphere microbial communities from McLaughlin Reserve, California, USA - CR12Aug_CSW13A (SPAdes) | ecosystem: Environmental > Terrestrial > Deep...
TGGCGACTCTTGGTTATCGTACTCCTCTTGAAATGAGAGAAAAGTTGATCAACCAGTTTAGATACTATTTTACATGATGAGTCTTTTATTTCTTAGTTTCTGGTCTCACATCATTTACAAGTGTACATGATTGGAAATCAACTGATAAAACAATCATAAATGGTTGCTTTATACTTTAATAACTTCCTTCTACCTTATGTCCTTGCATTAATGCCACTTTGGTTGTGTTGACTTAAAAGATGGAGTGATTGCAGAGTTAGATCTTGTTGAAATCAATCATCTATCATCATAATGTCCTTTACAAGATATAAGATATAAATTATTGTCGCGAACAAAATAGACAAGTCGATTCTTACCATCTATTCTTCTCGAATACCCTTCATGATAACGAAGTTTTTCCTATTTCCCTTCACCTTCTAATATTCCATTGCTACAAATGCTTTTAATAAGACGATTGATTTTAGTAATTGTTCTTTTATCCTGAGTACTCCAATGCAAATACTCATCCCAAGCAATTTCTGTGAATACTATTTTCATTGCACATCATAGCCATCAAGTTCTTCTAATGCTACATCGATAACTTCGCTCCCGTTTGCTTGTTCAAAAGAACGACGCAATTTTAGCTCGTATTCAAGATTGTTAATAAGTTTTATCATCTCATTAAACTTATCTTCAGATACAATAACAACATTTTGATCATTATTGCGTGTTACTATTAAAGTAGCTTTTTCTTCAACAACATCTTCAAGCTTCTCTTTAAGATGAGTACGCAGTGTAGTTATATTAGTTGCTTTTATTAAATTCAACGTCATTTACATCACCTCTTTATGTACATTATAACGTACCCTAAATCGTACGTCAATCACTAAGCCAATAAAAATGAAAAAAAGTAAACATGATTCTTTCATGTCTACTTTTGTTGGATAACTTCAATATTCTGTTTTTAGTTCTAATAACTTCCCTCAGTCTTATCCCCTTGCATCAAACTAACTCCACTGGAGGTACCAATGCGAGTTGCACCAGCTTCTAACATCGCCATGACATCTTCATATGAGCGAACACCACCCGCTGCTTTGACTTCAATGATATCTTTAGCCACTGATTTAAGTAAAGCAACATCTTCTTTGGTTGCTCCATGAGTGGAGAAACCAGTACTTGTTTTCACAAAATCAGCTTTTGCATCAATCACAGCTTGTGTTGCCATGACTTTTTGTTCATCGTTAAGTAAACAAGCTTCTATGATGACCTTAAGTGTATGTTGACCAATCGCTTGTTTCACAGCCGCAATGTCTTTGACCACATACTCATAGTCACCATCCAATAATTTTCCTACATTAAGCACCATATCAATTTCGTTTGCGCCATCTTGAATGCATTGAGCTGCTTCAAACGCTTTGGATGCGGTCGACATCGCTCCTAATGGAAAACCAATAGTTGCACAAACGCCAACACCACTTCCCTTAAGTAATTCTGCCACAAGTGGTACACGTGATCCATTCACACACACAGTTTTAAACTGATATTGCTTGGCCTCTTCACAAAGCTTAATGAAATCTTCCTTTACTGCATTTTGCTTTAGTAATGTATGGTCGATAAATTGATTCATGTTTTTTCCTCTTCTTTCATTTTTAATCGTTCCTTTATCGCAGCTGAAGCCACGATGTGATCACCAACATAATCACTTTTCTCATAGGCTCGCGCAATCATCGTCTCACAGCCTTTGCCTAAGATCAATAAGCAGTCCCCTTTTTTGCATAAGGTAATGGCTTGACGAATGGCTTGAACACGATCGGAGATAATCACATACGGTGTATCCTGTATTCCTTGTGCAATATCATGACAGATACTGATGACATCCTCATCTCGAGGATCATCTTCAGTTAAAACAATCATGTCACACATTTGATCTGCCAATTGTCCAAATACTTTTCTCTTAAGCGTATCACGTTGACCTGCACTGCCAAACACAGTTAAGAGTCGTCCATGAGTCATTTTTGAGGCATATTCAAAGATTTGAGTGAAGCCATCTGGAGTGTGGGCAAAGTCCACAATTACATCATAATCCTGCCCTTCATCAATACGATGCATTCTTCCTAACACTTGAGATAAATGTGGTGTTAATTCAAGAAAATCAACATAAGACTTATTCGCATGATGCACCACACTAACAAGCGCTAAAGCTAAGTTCATGACATTAAAACCTGCGATAAGATTTGTCGTAATGGACACTTTTTCTTGTTTGAGGGTGTCATCTAAATCAAAGGTGGTATGAGTACTGTACGTCTTGATGTTTGAAAGCACCACATTGGCTAAGGAAGATTCCCCTACTTTAATTACAGCACTATTACATTCATCCACCATTTTTAAACCATAAGGATCATCTATATTGATGATGCATAACCCTTCTGGTTTAATTTGAGAAAACAGTTTAGCTTTCGCAATAAAATATTGCTTCATATCACCATGATAATCAAGATGATCATGCGTAAGGTTAGTGAAAATCACCACATCGAAATCAATTCCTAGTGTTCTACGCTGATCCAAACCAATGGAACTAACTTCCATAGCGCATGATTGCACACCTTCTTTAACCATTGTGGATAAATAGTGATTGATTGTCACTAAATCTGGCGTTGTCAATTGAGTAGGTAACACCACATCTTTGTAGGAAGCATGAATGGTTCCTATGACACCACAAGATTCAAAACTGGCTACCAATTGCTTAATTAAAGCAGTAACACTGCTTTTCCCATTGGTTCCAGTGACACCATACATCGATAACTGATGTGAGGGATTATCATAAAAGCGTTGCGCAACCTGACTCAACGTCTCGACCACATCATCCACATGGATGTATAGAGTACCTTCTTGCTTGGTAAGTGGTTGAGAGTGAACAATCACAATTGCGCCATTGTGAATGGCTTGATCCACAAATTTATGGCCATCATAACTAAGACCTTTTATCGCAAAAAATATCGCCTTAAAAGAAGGAATTCGTGAATCAATCATGAGTGAATGAATCTGCAGTGTGGACGTTGTCTCTATGAGTGAAGACAGAACTCTCATACTAAGCTCCTTTCTTGCGTTTTCTAAGTGCTTTTTCATATTTTCTCAGTAAGTTAGGATGGAAAAGCTGATGGTAGACTCCAATGCGTATGAACTCAATTAAATCATGATTAAGTAACGCTGAGGAAAGCTCTTTTAAAATAGTTTCATCATCGATTGGCTCATAAAGTGCATACACTTCTTTAAAAGCAACGCCTTCACAATGAATTAATGCATGATGTTGAGCATCGTAAAACACATGTTCATCATTCAACGAACCAAGATGTGTGAATGGATAAAATGGACTATGAAGAAGATGTAATCCATACGTTTTAATTGGATCAACACAACTTCCTTTAAAGTCTTTATACAGTTTAAAGTACTGTGGCAAATCAAACACAGCAGGTCGTTTCATCATTAAAGCATTGAGCAATGGATCAAAGAAAGGCACAAGAATGTGTTCATTTTCAAAGTTCATCACGCATGCTTTCTCATAAAATGAGTTCATATTTAACAATAAAAACTCATTTCTTTTTGCATATTCCATATCTTGCCAAATATCAAAGAAATCAAAGCGAATGGCTTCAGATACTTTTTGAAACTCTTCTTTGTTCTTTAAAGCAATATCAATCATTTGGGCATGTGCAATCGATAGTACATTGGGTTTACTACTGGTGATAAATGATTGATGCAAATGTGAAGTACGCCACCGCTGTATATCTTTCTTATGCATCTGATGAAGATTAAAACGGTGGGCTTTTCTTAAGTGATGGGCTATTTTATTGATCATGATAAGCCTCAATCATGGCACATACCGCAATGGCTGCCGTTTCTGCTCTCAGCGTTTTATGTCCTAAACTGATGAGTTTAAAGCCATGTGAACGAGCCAACTCAACTTCTTGATGTGAAAATCCCCCTTCAGGTCCAACCACAACAAGCGATGCAAGATTCATGCAAGCTTGAAGTGAAACAGATTCATGTTCAACACGTTCAAAACACAATCCTTTAAATGCGGCAGAGCGATGACAAACTTGTTTAAAAGAATGCAATGATTCAATCTGACACATGTGTTTGCGATGACTTTGTTCACTCGCTTCTTTAGCAATAGTTTGATAACGTACACGCTTCTTTTCAAAGTCCTTTACATCCACATCAATGATGGTTCGCTCACTTACAAAAGGAAGAATGCGTGTAGCACCTAACTCGGTTGCTTTTTGAATCACCCATTCAAATTTATCTTTTTTAAGTAAAGCGACCGCTAAGGTCAAATCAATGGGAAAATCATCCTTTTGATTGATTTCATTAAGAATAGTTCCTACTTCTTGATTAGGTTCAATTCTCACTTCAAAGACACGTGAAGAAGCATCAACCACACAAATGGTGGTTGTTTGCTTCAATCTTAAAACACGATTCAAATGATGCATCATCGCTTCATTAAGATGAACCGTTGTGTCTGTGATGTAACTATCAATGAAATAGCGTTGCATTTACTTCACCAAGGCTTTTAGTTTCTTCACTTCAAAAGGTTTAATGACACGCACATGCCCTACTGGAAGCCCATCTAGACCTAAAAAACCGATATGTGTACGGGTGAGTTTAACTAAATTAACGTTCAATGCTTCAAACATGCGACGAACAATTCGATTCTTACCTTCATGAATGGTAAGAGAAACAATGGTTGTACCTTTTTCTTTTTGAAATTGCGTGAAATTAATAGTAGCTGGTTGGGTCATCCCATCATCTAACATGATGCCATTGGTTAACTTATCACTCATGGCTTTAGTTAATGTTCCTAAAATAATCGCTTCATATGTTTTTGAAACCTCATATTTAGGATGGGTCATCAAATTCGCAAATTGACCATCATTGGTCAAAATCAATGCCCCTAAGGTGTCTTTATCCAAGCGACCAACAGGAAACAAGCGAACATCTTTAGGAACATAATCCATGACTGTAGCTCGTCCACGATCATCACTGGCTGTGGAAAGTACATTTTTAGGTTTATTTAAAAGATAATAATAAAAAGTCGTTTGACCGTAAATGTTCATCCCATCTACACTGATGGTATCAGAGTGGCTAGCCATATACCCTAAAGTATTAATGGTTTCTCCATTGACTTTTACACGTCCTTCTAAAATCATTGCTTCAGCTTTTCTAAGTGAGGCAACTCCTGCTTGCGCAATGAGTTTATGCAGTCTCTGATTTGACATATAAATCCTTCTCCTCACTTTCAATTGGTTTAAGTGTTGGTAATGCTGATAATGATGGTAAATGAAAGACATCAAGAAAATGAGAAGTTACCTCATACAAGATGGGTCTTCCAGGCGTGTTTTCACGTCCTGCTTCTTGAATAAGATCAAGGGCTAACAATTTTCTAACAATCATGTCAACATTTACCCCACGAAGTTGCTCAATGATGGCTTTCGTGCACGGTTGACGATAAGCAATAATAGCTAAAGTTTCTAAGGCAGAGTTGGATAAGGTAGAGGTGGCTTTCATGTGAAGATGTGTTGCTAAGACATCATGAACCTCACTCACAGTTACCATCTTCGCTTTAGATGCCACATTAATGATAGTTAATGCGCTTTGAGTTTGAGTGTAACGCTCATTAAGTGAAGCAATCATTTCAAGTACTTCTTGTACACTACAAAGAAGCACCATCGCAATGGTTTCATGTTCAATTCCTTCATCCCCACTCATGTAAATGAGGGCTTCACATTGTTGAATTAAAACTGGATTCATACTGCTTCACTCCATTTCAAATAAATCATATCATCGACATTAGAGTAATCCAAGGTGTGTAAACGAATGCAATCAAGAACTGCTAGAAAACTAACAATCATGCATTCTAAACTATCACACGTTTGAAACAGCTCTATAAGAGAGAAAGCAGTGTGTTTTGCTTTCGCGAACAACAATATACTATCAACACGATCTTCCACTGACATCTCTTTAAATGTTGTTTTTACATCATAGGGTGTGGTGAGTTTGTATCGCACTAATACTTTGCTCATGGCTTTGAGTAAATCATTCATATCGTGATCATAATTGGGTTTATATTCAATGACGGGTGCAATATCAAGAGCACTAAGATGCTTTGATCGTTGTTCAAACATCTCTTTTAATGTCACAGAAGCCTCTTTAACAGCACTGTATTCTAATAAGCGAGCGACAATGGATTGAGGATCTTCAAGTGCATCCGTTTCAAAATCACTTTTCTCTTGAGGAATGAGTTGCTTTGACTTATATTCAATGAGCCCCGCAAACTCCGCAATGTATTCTGTTGCGATTTCAAATTTCTGCTCTTTCATTTCATTAAGAAAAGCTTCATATTGCTCAATCAGTTGTGTGATATCCAAGTCAAAAAGATCAAGTTTTTTCTCCTTGATCAGATAAAGCATCAAATCTAATGGACCTTCAAATGAGGCAATAGTAATGTTAAACTTCATAACTCGCCTATTATATCACACACCAAAGGTGTTGACTATCACTCACAAATTTCATGAATGAGCACTAAAGGCTTCACAGGTTCTTGTGAAATCACAATCGCATCATTTAGTTTATCCAATACATCTTGTGGAAGTGGATCATCATGATGAATATCACAAATCACATCCCCTTCTGACACATGATCGCCTACTTTCGCTTTGAGAACTAGTCCTACACCAAATTTCAGTACATCATCTTTGGTTAAACGACCTGCTCCAAGATAAGATGCAGCTAATCCTAACGGCATCGCTTGAATGGTTTGAATGATGCCTGATTGAGTTGCTTTAAATGGAGTGATGTGTTTGGCTTGTGGAAGAAGTGAGACATCATCAACATACGATGGATCTCCTCCTTGAGCTTCAATGAAGGTTCTAAACTTCGCCAATGCACTACCATCATGAAGAGAAGCAATAACCGCATCTTTTGCAAAATCAACATCACTGAATAACTGTGCTTGTACAAGCATAAGACTAGCAGCTTCAATACACAGTTGAGTTAAATCTTCAGGTCCTTCTCCCTTTAAGGTAGCAATGGCTTCCTTGACTTCTAACGCATTACCAATTGCAAACCCTAATGGTTGATTCATATCACTTAAAATAGCTTTGGTGTTTTTGTTGGCGTGTTTTCCAATGCTAATCATAGCCATCGCAAGTTCACGAGCTTGATCAACATCCTTCATGAATGCACCATCACCAAATTTAACATCCAAGAGTATCGCATCTGAACCTGCAGCCAATTTCTTAGACATGATACTTGAAGCAATGAGTGGAATAGCAGGAACTGTTCCCGTAACATCTCTTAAGGCATAGAGCAGTTTATCTGCAGGGACAAGATTTTTTGATTGACCCATGATAGCTAAGCCATTATCATTCACCAACTGAGCAAATTTCTCTGAGCTAATTTCGGTTGAAAAACCCGGAAAAGATTCCAATTTATCGATGGTTCCGCCCGTATGACCTAATCCACGACCACTCATTTTTGCTACTTTTCCACCACATGCAGCCACCATTGGTGCTAAAACAAGGGATGTTTTATCCCCTACGCCACCAGTGGAATGCTTATCATTAGTTATGCCTTGAATGGAAGATAAATCTACCACATCCCCACTGTGCATCATTTCATGGGTTAACCATGCTGTTTCTTGTTCATTTAAGCCATTTAAAACGATGGCCATTAATAAAGCAGATGATTGATAATCTGGAATGCGTTGAGCAACCAATTCTTTAATCCAAAAGGCAATGTCTTCTTGAGTTAAGGGATGCTTGTCTCTTTTTTTAGTAATAATCTCTAACATGTTTGACATGATGAAGTTCTCCTTTAATAGTTTCGTATGATTCCAATGGATGCGAATGCACTCTCTTCAACACTGAGTGGTACAGCACATTCAAGCACAATCTTAGTAGGGTGCTCAAGAATTGAACCTAACTCAGTGATAGAAATCTTCATGATTTGTGCTTTTTGCTGACTTAAATCATCAAGATCTTCTTGTGTTAAATCTTCTAACACCATAATGCAATTGGCAGGTAAATCTTTGAGTGATGAAACACTGATGACATCCAACCAACGTTGTGGTAAACCGTATTTTGATGCTTTGGGTTTATAAAACACACATTCATTTTGAAGACCGACAAGACAAAATTCATGAACAAGTGGTTTTTCTTCCACAAGAATTAAGGTTCGATTAGAAAGTGGAATGTGGTTACGATACTTTACTTTCACTTTTACTTTTGAAAGTTTAAGAATAAGCACTGCCCACATCTTAACTAAATGATGACTGACATTGAGTGGTAGACGCTTCATTTTTCTCAAGTTGAGTGTCATTGGTAACCAAAAGAAGGCTAATGCCATTCTTATACTTAATTTAATCATCGATGAAACTCCTTGCATATAAAAGTTTGGTATTCTATGGTGTTCACAAGTTTCATTTCTGATTCAAAATAATCAAGTTTCACATCACCATCAAAGTCATCTTCAATATAAGATAACCATAAAATCGAAACATAAGGGAAAAACAAACGATATAACATGAGTCCACCACAAATAAAGACGTCTTCTTTGTGATTCAACACGGCTTCAAACAAGGTTGTTACATCATTAAACACAACCACATTATCATGTTTAGGAACATAATCCTGAGACGATGTGAGGACCCATACTTCACGATCTACTAGTTTAACTGGAATGGACTCGTAGGTCACACGTCCCATCACACACACATGATGACGTGTTTTGGCTTTGAAATGGGCTAAATCTTCAGGGTTATGAAAAGGAATGGACTTGTGATGTCCGATGGTTCGTGTGCGATTCATCGCAACGATCATTTGCAACATTACACACTCACCTTCCCAGCAATGTGAGGATGTGGTTCATATCCAATGAGTTCAAAATCCTCCTCTACGAAATCTAAAATGGATTCTTTATGCTTAATTCTAACTGCAGGTAAAGGTCTGAAATCACGTGTCAATTGAAGTTGAACTTGTTCAAGATGATTTTGGTAAATATGAACATCCCCTAAAGTATGAACAAACTCTTTAGCTTCATACCCACATACTTTTGCAACCATCATAAGTAAGAGCGAATACGATGCAATGTTGAATGGAACCCCTAAAAACACATCTGCTGATCGCTGATAAAGCTGTAAACTTAATTGATTATTATGAACATAAAACTGCATAAAGGCATGACATGGAGGTAAAGCCATGTCTGAGAGTTGAGCAGGATTCCATGCACTAATGATATGACGACGTGAAAAAGGATTATGCTTTAAGTCTTCGATTACATTAAGCAGTTGATCCACTCCAAAAAAATCACGCCATTGATGGCCATATACAGGACCTAAATCACCATGCTTAAGCGCAAACTCATCATCCTCTTTAATCTTTTGGATGAACTCATCCATGCTCTCACCTTGATAATCAGCATGTTTTTGATACTTAGCATAAGGCCAATCATTCCATATCCTTACATTCTTTTTTACGAGTGTTTGAATGTTGGTGTTTCCAGAGATAAACCATAACAACTCAACCAAAACCGATTTAAAATGAACTTTCTTTGTGGTAATCAAAGGAAAGCCTTTACTTAAGTCATAACGAGATTGATACCCAAAGGTTCCAATCACTCCAGTTTGCGTACGATCATCACGTGGTTGTCCATGTGTTAATACATGTTGAATTAAATCATGATATTGCTTCATATATCCCTCACAATCTTAGATTTATTATACACCAAAATTAAACTCACACACTCATAAACAAAACATTACCACACTCAAAAGAAAAAGCGCTATAAGCGCTTAATGAGTCGATTGGAGAAAGGACACTTTTTCTGCTACAATCTCACAACTGTAAAATGGTTTATTTTCTTTCGTCATAATCATGTTGGCTTGAACACGACCCTTCACTCCAATGAGAGCTCCAACCTCACACACTGCAATTGCAGATTCAGCTACACCACGCCATAAGGTACAAAGAATGAGATCTTTCTCATATTCTCCTTGAGCATTTTTAAAGTTGCGATCCACTTCAAGCAACAAGTTTGCCACCTTGCTTCCTCCACTGGTCTCTCTTAACTGTGGTAATTCAACTACCTTTCCTACTAAAACAATTTGATTCAACATGACTTTCGTCCTCCTGTTCATGCATTATAGAAGATACGAAAGAAGGGTTCAAACCGCCATACTTGCAGTGTAATCAAATATCATAAGAAAAACGAAGGCATATCCTTCGTTTAAGACAAATTATTCAATGGGTTCAATTTTTACTTTACTCACATGGTTGAGTGAAGACAAAAGTGCAGTTCTCGCCTGCTGAATATCAATGTGACTCATGTCTTGAAACAAGTGAAGCACATCAAAGAAGTCTAACTCATTCAAAGCATAACGAATCATTTGCTTTGAAAGTGAAGAAGGCTTATTGAGTGCCTTTAAACTCATTCCAAGATAGCGACGCTTCAATTGATTTAAGCTTACCTCATCACAATCAAGCGATGGTAATACAGTATCAAGCCATGAGAAGACATGATCAAGATGCTCATGTTCACAAATAAAGGCCACGTAGCTATAGGTTGAGGACACATCCACATCCATATCAAAGAAGTCATTGATAATGCCTTCATCAATCCATTCTTGATACTGTGGATTCATTTCACTCAATGAGGCCTCTAAAATGAATCGAATCGCAAACTGCATTTTCATGTTTTCCATAGGACTGTTGGAGTGAGCATTCAGTTTTAGCGCATATATTCCTTTGCTTTCTTCAATGTCCATTGTTTTACTAACATGGGTCAAGGCAACCTCACGTGGTTCAACAAGCATCTTTGAATCCACTTGAGGTGGAAGTGATGGATTTTGTGCTAAAGGATGAGCTAATATCAATGATTTAACTTCTTCAATGCTTTGATTAGTGACACACACACAATGCATCAAGGAAGGATGATAGAAACGTTCAAATGCATCCATCAGTTCTTCTTTTGAGATGGCGTTCACATTATCCGCATCACCACCAATGTCATTTCGAATTGGATGCGTATGATACAATGCTTGATACATGTTCTTGACTAAAGCTTGATCTACCATCGCATCATACATCGCTAATTCAGAGATAATGATTCCTTTTTCTTTCTCAACACTTTCTTCACTTAAAGTGCAACTGCTCACTAAATTAAGCAGTAAATCACATGACTGCGCAAAATTGGAAGTTGTGTTGAAGTAATAGCACGTCTCTTGATAGGAAGTAAAGGCATTGACACTCGCACCAAGTGAAGAAAACGCAGCCATGATATCACCACTTTCTGACTCAAAAAGTTTGTGCTCAAGAAAATGAGCTAATCCACTGTGGTAAGGTTGCCCATGTTGATTGAGCACATTGGAATGAATACCTCCAAAAGGAACACCAATGATCATGGATTGTTGTTTGAAATCAGGTTTATAAAGCACGGTGACCTTCATGTTTGAAGGTGTCACAAAGCTTTCTATGGTTTCGAGTTGTTTAAACATGGTTTTCTCCTAGCAGAACAAATTCATTGCAAGCCACACATTGATTCATTGCATTAATGATGTCTTCTTTGCTTAAGTTAAGAATCAAGGATTCCACACGACTTAAATCAAAGACTTCGTTTTTCAATGAACTAGCATACATTAAGTTAACGGTTGACATCACATCATCATCACTGCTTCGTAAGCTGTTAAGCATCATTAGTTTTGCTTGAGAAATGAGTTCATCACTCACCTCTTTAAATGCCTTCCATTGCTCATCAATGAGCAATGAAACTTGATCAACATTCTCTTTATCAATGCCTGTAATGATGTTGAGTACACCATCAAAAGCAATCACACTAGCTGTAATAAAATAACATAAACTGTGTTTCTCTCTTACGGTTGTAAACAAGAGAGATGTGGGTAAACTTCCTAATGCAATTGCTCCAACTCTTAACGCTAGATAGCGCTCATCAGCATAGTCAATGTTTGTGGCATAGGTTTTTATCAGTACACTTTGTGAACTGACTTTAAAGACACTTTGTCGATCAAGTGGTAAGGGATTCAGTAAAGTGTATGTGAGTAAAGAGGATTTATCTTGATTTAGAATGGATTTTTTAAGATGATTCATGACCATCTCTTGATCCAGTTGCCCCACTTGAAAACATGCGGTAGGTTGCTGAAATAACAGGCTTTGAAACTTAATCAACTCATCAAGAGTGAGGTTCATCACTGATTCATCCCCTTCTACCTTTAACCCATAAGATTGAGGTAGAAAGCGTTCAGCACTTAAAGCTAAAGCATGTTTAACACTGTTTTCTTGTTCACGCTTCATGTTTTGAAACACATTGAGTTTTGCTTCTTTAAGTGTTTCTTCAGTCATTAACACATGGGTTAACACATTGAGTGCCCAAGTCACAAACGCATCATTTTGGGTTTCATTATTCACAAAACTTCCTTCAATGCCTTTAAACACCACTGTTAATGCAAAGGATTGTCCATAAGTGGTGAGATATGAGCCATAGGAAGCATCATAAAGTTCATCCATCACTCTAAGCATCTGTTGCTTAGTTGGAGCAAATGTGGTTCGATCATCACACAGTTGACTCCAAACAAGAGCGGTATTAATGCTTTCTTGACTCATGGGTAAAAGAAAGCGAAAAACAAGGGTATTATCCTTAAACTGGGTCGAAAGTTTGTGATAAAAATGAAAATTTTGTGCAATTTCTTGAGTTTGAAACATCTATTTGCCCCTTCTAATTTGGTATACTTACACTGAGGTATGAACATGAATCAAAACCATTCATCACAATCAGTCTTATTTATTATTGATATGATTGAAGGATTTGTCAATGAAGGTCCTCTTCATGACTCATTTATTCTATCAATTGTGCCAACCATAAGGCGGGTGAGTGAATCCTTCATTCAAAAAGGATATCCTGTGATTGCTGTTAATGATGCTCATCATAACCAATCAATGGAGTTTAAAGCCTTTCCATCCCATTGTTTGACAAGTTCAAACGAATCACGTTTTCTTTCTTCACTTGAACATGAATCTATTCTTCATTTAAAGAAAAACAGCGTAAACGCCTTTATGTCGACACCATTTCAAGCATGGTTTAAAGATGCACCAGTTTATCAAAATTATATTATTTGTGGTTGTGTCACTGACATTTGTATTCTTCATTTTGCCTTGTCCTTGAATTCTTATTTTCATGAACATGATATTGACACTAAAGTAAGTGTACTGATTGATGGTGTTGCCACCTATCATGTAGAATTTCATGATCGTGAAACCTACCATCAATCAGCCTTAAACCTCATGTCCCAAGTGGGCATTCACCTTATTGAAAGCGAGTCCTTATGAGTCATCAATCTTTATACATTGATTTCTATGAAATCACCATGGCATACACGTATTTTAAAGAGAACTTATTGGATGTGGAAGCCACCTTTGATATGTTTGTAAGAAAAATTCCAGATCAAGGAGGATACATTGTTGTTAATGGTCTTCATGATTTAATAGAAAGAATTGAGAATTTTAAATTTGAAGCTGATCACATTGAGTACCTAAGATCAACAAAGATGTTTGATGAGGCATTTTTAACTTATCTTTCGACACTCAAGCTTAATCTCACCTTGACTGCAATGCCAGAAGGAACCATTGCTTTTGCGAATGAACCTCTCATTACAGTAACTGGACCACTCATTCAAGCTCAACTCATTGAAACTCTGCTATTAGCAAGCATTAACTACCCTACTCTGGTTGCGACCAAAGCTCGTCGTATCAGTACTGCTGCAAAAAACAAAGCAGTGGTGGAATTTGGAGCTCGGCGTGCTCACGGTTTTGATGCCGCATTGGCTGGTGCTCGTGCTTCCATCATTGGTGGATTTAAGGCGACTTCAAACACCTTAGCAGCTTTTACTCATCAATTACCATTATCTGGAACTTTAGCTCATAGCTACATTCAAATGCATGATAGTGAATATGAGGCATTTCTAAGCTATGCACGCATCAATCCCACTAAGACAGTCTTATTAGTAGATACGTATGATACGTTGAACTCAGGGGTTCCTAATGCAATTAAAGTGGCAAAGGATTATCTTATTCCAAATGGATACTCCTTGTTTGCGATTCGATTGGATTCGGGAGACTTAGCTTATCTTTCTAAGAAAGCGAGACGCATGTTGGATGAAGCAGGATTACATGATACTATCATCATTGCCTCTAATTCATTAGATGAACACCTTATCATGAACATGGATGCACAAGGAGCTCAAATCGATTCCTATGGTATTGGTGAGTCCTTCATTACATCCAAATCTTCGCCTGTCATTTCTGGAGTATATAAACTTGTAGAAATTAAGAAAAATAATCAAGTGATTCCAAAAATCAAACTTTCTGACAATATTGAGAAAGTAACCAATCCTGCCCATAAGAAAGTTGTTCGCTTTTTTGATCAACAAGGTATGGCCATGGCTGATGTCTTGTTTCTTAAAGATGAAGAAGTTCCACTGAATGGCTTTGATTTGTTTGATCCTATTTCACCTTGGAAGCGAAAATGGATTGAAAATTATCAAATCAGGGAAATGCATGAAGTGATTTATAATCAAGGAAAACTTGTCTATGAACTACCTTCTCTTGAAAAAATTAAAGTTTATGCACAATCTCAGTTTGAGAGCATTTGGCCTGAGGTGACTCGACTTGTGAATCCTTCCATCTATTATGTCGATTTAAGTCAAGGTCTTTATGATTTAAGACAAGAACTCATCACTCAAAGCATCACAAAAAAATAGTCCGTTAAGGACTATTTTGCTTATCGTTTGCCTTTGTCATACGGTTCGCCTAATGCTTTAGGAGCAACCGATTTCTTTGATGTGAAGGCTAAAACTAGAATAGTTGTTAAGTATGGAATGGATTTAAAAAGGTATCCTGGAATGCCTAATCCAACAAGCAGTGGAATGGAAGTATAAGTAGCTGCAATGGTCTTCATGGTTCCAAAGAAGAACGCTGCAAAGACAATGCGAGCTGGTTTCCATTGACCAAAGATGAGGACAGCTAAGGCTAAGAAACCATAACCTGTCACACTACCACCAAAGGCTGTGGTGGTTGGGATAGTAAGAATAAGTCCACCCATCCCTGCAAGTAATCCTGAAATAAGGACACCATAGGTGCGCATGCGATACACGTTAATCCCTGCCGCATCAGCTGCTTGAGGATGTTCACCACATGCACGTAGACGTAGTCCAAATCGTGTCTTATAAAAGACAAAGACTGAAATAGCTAAGATGAGTAATCCAATGAAAGTGGAGATATATGTGTTAGTGAAGAACAACTCTCCAATTAATGGAATATCTCCTAAGAGTGGAACTTTCGCAATGCGGTATTGATTCAAGAAGTACAACTGATTAGATCCAGTTGCGTTTCTCATGGTGAAGTTAAAGAATGCTGGAGCAAGCAAGTTAAGGGCTGTACCTGAAATAACTTGATTGGCTTTTTGATAAACAGAAGCGTAAGCATGAAGAGAGGAAAAGATAACCCCTGATATCCCTGCCACAAGTAAAGCTAAGATAAATAAGAATTGTGGAGGTATGGTTCCCACAAACATGTTCAACACAAGAATACCCATGTAAGTTGAGAAAATCATGATTCCTTCTAAACCAATGTTAATAACACCACTTTGCTCTGAATACATTCCACCCAATGCGACCACAAGCAGTGGAATCGCAAAGAACATGGTTTGTTGAACTAAGAAAGGAATACTCATGCGCTTTTCCCTCCTTTTCTCTTAAGAAACTTATCTAATAGCGATTTCATGATCATTGCAAATGCAGAGAAGTAAATGATGACTGAGACCATAATGTTAATGATTTCAGTTGGAAACAGGGTTTGCATATAGAATCCACCTGTATTAAGATGAGCCAACAGTAAACTACTGAAGATAATACCCAATGGATTGGATGAGGCTAATAAGGCAACTGGAATACCATTAAATCCTTGAAGAGGAATGACATCCACCACTTCAATGTGAACTCCTGTTGCGGATAAATAAAGTAATGCTCCACCAAGTCCTGATAAGGCACCTGCAATCATCATGGATAAAACGATATTTCGTTTTTCATTGACTCCCGCATAACGTGCAGCATTACGGTTGAATCCAACAGCTCGTAATTCAAATCCAAAAGTAGTTTTCTCTAGGATGACCCACATCATAATGGCGACAATCACAGCGATAACAAATCCCATGTGCACACCGGTTCGAGGAAACAAGGAATCGAAGAAACCTCGTGGAATAAAGGCGTTGGTTGGAGAGAGTGATTCATTGCGTGTTTGATTGAACACGGTCGCTACCACAAGGAAATTGACCAAAAACACAGCAATATAATTAAGCATGATAGAAGTGATGACTTCATTCACATTTCGATAGGCTTTGAGTGCTCCAGATATTCCCGCCCATAAAGCACCTGCAATCATTGCGCCAAGTAATCCTACTACCCAAGCAATGGATGGTGGTAAGAAAGTCCAACGAACACCGATATAGATAGCGGCGAACCCTCCCACAATGAATTGTCCAGATGCACCAATGTTAAAGAGTCCTGTTTTGAACGCAAAGCCTACCGATAACCCTGTCAATAGAATTGGGGTTGCTTGATAGAGCATTTCACCTAAGCTTCGAGGTAATCGGTTGAAGCCTCCAAGCAGTGCTCTTTGAAATCCTAAAAACGCTGAGTTAGGATTGGTGATCAAAAGGATGATCAATCCCATTAAAAGTCCGAGCAGGATGGAAACTAAAGAGGCAAAGATGGTTTTTAATGCATCTTGATTGATGTTCTTAAGCATGACTTTCCTCCTTATCACGTTTAGATCCTGACATGTATAACCCTAATTCTTGTTGGGTTGTGTTTTTTGGATTAAGTTCTCCAACCACTTCACCTTCATACATCACGATAATACGATCAGAAACATCCAAAACTTCGTTAAGTTCAAGTGATATGAGCAAAACGGCTTTTCCTTCATCACGAGCTTTAACTAATTGCTTGTGGATGTATTCAATCGCTCCAACATCAAGACCACGGGTTGGTTGAACCGCTACAATACAACTTGGTTGACGTTCAAACTCACGAGCAATGATGGCTTTCTGTTGATTACCACCAGACATGGAACGTGCATTGGTTTTAGCACGACGCCCTGCCCGAATATCGTATTGGTCTATAAGTTGATTTGCACGCTTTGTGCGAGCATCAAAGTTAATGAATCCATGATTTTGCAATGACTTGTCAAAATAGGTTTGGAGTGCTAAATTTTCTGCTAAATCAAACTCTAAGACTAATCCATGTTTATGACGATCTTCTGGAATATGTGATAAACCTGAAGTATTACGTTCACGAATGGAAGCAACTGAAATGTCTTTACCATTCAATTTAATCGTGCCTTGTTTTTGCTTAACTAGCCCTGTAATGGCGTAAACGAGTTCACTTTGACCATTGCCTTCAATTCCAGCAACACAAAGAATTTCACCAGATCTTACAGTGAAAGAAACATCCTTGACTGCATCTTTGGTTGCATGATGACCTGCGACACTTAAATGACTAACTTCTAACACAGGTGTTGTCGGATTAGCTTCATCTTTATCCAAGGTCAATGAAATTGGTCGTCCTACCATCATCTCAGACATTTGCTCTTTACTAGTATCTGATACATCAACTGTCCCAATGTACTTACCTTGACGCAACACACTCACACGGTCCGCAACAGCTTTGATTTCATTGAGTTTATGGGTAATAAACACAATGGATTTTCCTTCAGAAATGAGCAACTTCATGATCTTCATGAGCTCTTCAATTTCTTGCGGTGTTAATACAGCCGTAGGTTCATCAAAGATAAGAATATCGTTGTTGCGATAGAGCATTTTTAATATTTCAACCCGTTGTTGCATCCCCACACTGATATCCTCAATAAGGGCATCAGGATTAATGCGTAAGCCATATTGATTGGATAAATTGACAACACGTTGACGCGCTTCTTTCATCTGAAGAACCCCATATTGAGTTTCTTCGATTCCTAAAATAATATTTTGCAAAACAGTGAAATTTTCAACAAGTTTAAAATGTTGATGCACCATTCCTATTCCCAATGCATTTGCATCATTTGGATTAGATATTTTCACTTCTTTCCCACGTATTTTAATCGTGCCTTCTTCAGGTTGATATAAGCCAAATAAAACCGACATTAATGTCGATTTTCCAGCTCCGTTCTCACCTAATAAAGCATGTATTTCCCCCGGTTTGACCTGCAGTGTTACACGATCATTCGCAATAACGCCAGGAAAAACCTTTGTGATGTTTAACATCTCAATAACATGTTCCATGTGATCACTCCATTTCTTGACTCAATTATATATGAAAACGCTTAGATTGAGTAGTAATTAACAAAAAAAAGGCCTTGTAAATGTAGAGTTACAATTGATGTGAGACTTTCCAACTAAAAATAGAATAGCGAATGGAATCCTGTAAAATAGAGTTACCATACTTTATAGAAAGGACACCACTCGCATGTCTATTATAACTCACACTCAACGTTTTTTGCCTCATGAACTTGATACTCGTTTCTATGCTTGTAAA
>Ga0208242_100577_pt1 | contig 18492 bp, 21 predicted proteins | sample SubbioAug_CSW13A_FD_184825 | JGI IMG/M metagenome (GOLD analysis project Ga0208242, IMG submission 184825) | Serpentinite rock and fluid subsurface biosphere microbial communities from McLaughlin Reserve, California, USA - CR12Aug_CSW13A (SPAdes) | ecosystem: Environmental > Terrestrial > Deep...
AATAGACATGCGAGTGGTGTCCTTTCTATAAAGTGTGGTAACTCTATTTTACAGGATTCCATTCGCTATTCTATTTTTTAGTTTGAAAGTCTCACATCAATTGTAACTCTACACTACTCAATCTAAGCGTTTTCATATATAATTGAGTCAAGAAATGGAGTGATCACATGGAACATGTTATTGAGATGTTAAACATCACAAAGGTTTTCCCTGGCGTTATTGCGAATGATCGTGTAACACTGCAGGTCAAACCGGGGGAAATACATGCTTTATTGGGTGAGAACGGAGCTGGAAAATCGACATTGATGTCGGTTTTATTTGGCTTATATCAACCTGAAGAAGGCACGATTAAAATACGTGGGAAAGAAGTGAAAATATCTAATCCAAATGATGCCAACTCATTGGGAATAGGAATGGTGCATCAACATTTTAAACTTGTTGAAAATTTCACTGTTTTACAAAACATTATTTTAGGAATTGAAGAAACGAAGTATGGGGTTCTTCAAATGAAAGAAGCACGTGAACGTGTTGTCAACTTGTCCAATCAATATGGATTACGTATTAATCCTGATGCCTTTATTGAAGACATCAGTGTGGGAATGCAACAACGGGTTGAAATTTTAAAAATGCTGTATCGTAACAATGATATTCTTATTTTTGATGAACCTACTGCGGTATTAACACCACAAGAAATTGAAGAACTCATGAAAATCATGAAGCTGCTCATTTCAGAAGGAAAATCCATTGTGTTTATTACACATAAACTCAATGAGATTAAAGCTGTAGCGGATCGAGTCAGTGTTCTTCGTCAAGGTAAATACATTGGGACAGTTGATGTATCAGAGACAAGCAAAGAGCAAATGTCTGAAATGATGGTAGGCCGTCCTATTTCATTAACACTTGATAAAGCGGAAGCAAAACCGACAACCCCTGTGTTGGAAGTTAGCAACCTCACGGTTGCAGGTCATCACGCAACCAAAGATGCGGTCAAGGATGTTTCTTTCACTGTAAGATCGGGCGAAATTCTTTGTGTAGCAGGAATTGAAGGCAATGGTCAAAGTGAACTTGTGTATGCCATCACAGGACTTCTAAAGCAAAAGGAAGGCACGATTAAACTCAATGGGAAAGACATTACTGTTGCTTCCATTCGTGAGCGTAACACTTCAGGGTTATCACACATTCCAGAAGATCGTCATAAACATGGACTAGTATTGGAATTTGACTTGGCAGAGAATTTAGCACTCCAAACTTATTTTGATCAAAACTTACAAAGTTATGGTTTCATTAACTTTGATGCACGGACTAAACGTGCCAATCAACTTATTGATCAGTACGATATTCGTGCAGGGCGACGTGCAAAAACCAATGCTCGTTCCATGTCAGGTGGTAACCAACAAAAAGCCATCATTGCCCGTGAGTTTGAACGTCAACCAAGCTGTATCGTAGCGGTTCAACCGACTCGTGGCCTTGATGTGGGCGCGATTGAATACATTCATCAACAACTGGTTAAAGCACGTGATGAAGGTAAAGCCGTATTGCTCATTTCACTTGAACTTAACGAAGTCTTGGATGTTTCTGACCGCATCATTGTTATGTATGAAGGTGAAGTGGTCGGGGAACTTAATCCTAAGAATACCACTCAACAAGAATTAGGATTATATATGTCAGGTTCTAAAAAAGACAAGGAGGCAAGTCATGTTTAAAAATGTTAATCAAGATGCATTAAAAACCATCTTTGCCTCATTAGTGTCGATTTTACTTGGGCTTCTAATGGGATTGATTATTCTTTTAATCACAGATGCTAACTCAGCATTCCTAGGATTTCAAAGAGCACTTCTTGGTGGATTCAATCGTTTACCTCGAAGTTTAGGAGAAATGCTTTATCAAGCCACACCCATCTTGCTTACAGGGTTATCCGTTGGCTTTGCGTTTAAAACAGGACTTTTCAACATTGGTGCTTCTGGTCAATTCATTGTGGGCGGGTTTGCCGCTATCTATATTGGTGTTCGTTGGACCTTCTTACCGCCTTCCATCGCATGGATGGTTGGGTTGTTAGGTGCTATGATTGCGGGAGCGATATGGGCAGGTATTTCAGGAGCACTTAAAGCTTATCGAAATGTAAATGAGGTCATTACCTCCATCATGCTCAATTATGTTGCGGTGTTCTTAGTCAATTTTCTTGTGGTAGCGTCAGTCTTTAATCAAACACGCAATGAATCATTATCTCCGACTAACGCTTTTATCCCTCGTGGTTTCTTTGATGCCTTGTTTCCGCGAACGGGTGTGCACATGGGATTTGTCATTGCGGTGATCGTTGCTATTATAATGTGGATTATCCTAGAAAAAACCACCTTTGGCTTTGAATTACGTGCGGTTGGATTCAATCGTAACGCAGCTCGTTATGCTGGGGTGAATGAAAAACGTAACATCGTCTTATCAATGATGATTGCGGGTGCTTTGTCAGGATTAGGTGGCGCATTACTTTATCTTTCTGCCACAGGGGTTCATATTGAAGTGGTGGATGTCATCCCTCTACAAGGATTCAATGGTATTCCAGTGGCACTGTTAGCTTCATCCAATCCATTGGGTATCATCTTCAGTAGTTTACTGTTGGCTCACCTTAATACGGGTGGTTTCTATATGCAAACCTTGTTTCCAACTGAAATCATCAATATTATGGTTTCCGTTATCATTTACTTCTCCGCTTTTGCGATGATCATGAAATCATTATTAGAGAAGTTTCTTAAGAGAAAAGGAGGGAAAAGCGCATGAGTATTCCTTTCTTAGTCCAACAAACCATGTTCTTTGCGATTCCACTGCTTGTGGTCGCGTTGGGTGGCATGTATTCAGAACAAAGCGGTGTCATTAACATTGGTTTAGAAGGGATCATGATCTTCTCAACGTACATGGGCATTCTTGTGATGAACATGTTTGTGGGAACCATTCCTCCTCAGTTCTTGTTTGTCTTAGCATTATTAGTGGCTGGAATATCTGGAGTCATCTTCTCCTCACTTCATGCCTACGCTTCTGTTTATCAAAAGGCCAATCAGGTTATTTCAGGGACGGCACTTAACTTGCTTGCGCCAGCATTCTTTAATTTCACCATGAGAAATGCAACAGGCTCTAACCAGTTGTACTTCTTGAATCAATATCGCATTGCGAAGGTACCCATCTTAGGTGATATTCCACTGATTGGTGAGTTGTTCTTCACCAACACATATATTTCAACGTTTATTGGATTACTCATCTTAGCCATCTCTGTTTTTGTTTTCTATAAAACACGATTTGGACTTCGCTTACGTGCATGTGGTGAACACCCTCAAGCGGCTGATGCGGCAGGAATCAATGTGTATCGTATGCGTACCTATGGGGTTCTTATTTCTGGACTTCTAGCAGGGATGGGTGGACTTATCCTTACTATCCCAACCACCACCGCCTTTGGTGGTAGTGTGACAGGATATGGATTCTTAGCCTTAGCCGTACTCATCTTTGGTCAATGGAAACCAGCACGCATTGTCTTCGCAGCGTTCTTCTTTGGAACGATGAAGACCATTGCGGCCACGTACACTTCCATTCCACTGCTTGTGGGATTAGGTATTCCAGGATATCTCTTTAAATCGATTCCTTACTTAACAACCATTCTCGTTCTTGCCTTCACTTCGAAGAAATCCGTTGCTCCTAAAGCCTTAGGAGAACCATATGATAAAGGCAAACGATAAATAAAAATAGTCCTTAACGGACTATTTTTTTGTGATGCTTTGAGTGATGAGTTCTTGTCTTAAATCATACAATCCTTGACTTAAATCAACATAGTAGATGGAAGGATTCACAAGACGGGTCACTTCAGGCCAAATGCTTTCAAACTGAGACTGTGCATAAACTTTAATCTTGTCAAGAGTAGGAAGTTCATAGACAAGTTTTCCTTGATCATAAATCACTTCATGCATTTCTTTGATGTGATAGTTTTCAATCCATTTGCGCTTCCATGGAGAAATTGGATCAAATAAATCAAATCCATTCAATGGAATTACTTCATTTTTAAGAAACAAGACATCGGCCATAGCCATGCCTTGTTGATCAAAGAAGCGAACGACTTTCTTATGGGCAGGATTGGTCACTTTTTCAATGTTGTCAGAAAGTTTAATTTTTGGAATCACTTGATCTTTTTTCTTAATCTCTACGAGCTTATACACTCCAGAAATAACAGGAGATGATTTGGAAGTGATGAAGGCTTCACCAATTCCATAAGAATCAATCTGAGCTCCTTGAGCGTCCATATTCATGATGAGGTGTTCATCCAATGAATTAGAAGCAATAATGATGGTATCATGTAATCCTGCTTCATCCAACATTTTTCTTGCTTTCTTAGAAAGATAGGCTAAGTCTCCAGAATCCAAACGAATCGCAAACAAAGTGTATCCATTGGGGATAAGGTAGTCCTTTGCCACTTTAATGGCATTAGGAACCCCTGAGTTCAACGTATCGTAGGTATCCACGAGTAAGACTGTCTTGGTTGGATTGATGCGTGCATAGCTTAGAAATGCCTCATATTCACTATCATGCATTTGAATGTAGCTGTGGGCTAAAGTTCCAGACAATGGAAGTTGATGAGTAAAGGCGGCTAAGGTATTTGAAGTGGCTTTAAATCCACCGATGATTGCAGCACGAGCACCAGCCACAGCGGCATCGAAACCATGAGCTCGACGTGCACCAAACTCCACCACTGCTTTATTCTTTGCAGCAGTGCTGATGCGACGAGCTTTGGTTGCGACCAAAGTAGGGTAGTTAATACTGGCAAGGAGCAGGGTTTCGATGAGTTGAGCTTGAATGAGGGGACCAGTCACGGTAATGAGGGGTTCATTCGCAAAAGCAATGGTTCCTTCTGGCATCGCGGTCATGGTGAGATTAAGTTTGAGTGTTGAAAGATACGTTAAGAATGCTTCATCAAACATGTTAGTTGATCTTAGATACTCAATATGATCTGGTTCAAATTTAAAATTCTCAATTCTTTCAATCAAATCATGAAGTCCATTAACCACAATGTATCCACCTTGATCAGGAATTTTTCTTACAAACATATCAAAGGTGGCTTCCACATCCAATAAATGCTCTTTAAAATACGTGTAGGCCATGGTGATTTCATAGAAATCAATGTATAAAGATTGGTGACTCATAAGGACTCGCTTTCAATAAGGTGAATGCCCATTTGGGACATAAGATTTAAGGCTGATTGATGATACGTTTCACGATCATGTGATTCTAAATGATACGTAGCAACACCATCAAGCAAAACACTGACTTTTGTGTTAATATCATGTTCATGAAAATAAGAATTCAAAGATAAGGCAAAATGAAGGATGCATATGTCAGTGACACAACCACAAATGACATAATTTTGATACAATGGAGCGTCTTTAAACCACGTTTGAAATTGTGGTGACATAAAGGCATTCACACTGTTTTTCTTTAGATGAAGAATAGCATCATCATGAAGAGAAGATAAGAAGTGTGATTCATGAGTATCCAATAAACAATGGGGTGGAAAGGCTTTGAACTCCATGGATTGATCATGGTGAGCATCATTGATGGCAATCACAGGATACCCTTTTTGAATGAAGGATTCACTCACTCGCCTTATGGATGGCACAATTGAAAGAATAAATGAGTCATGAAGAGGACCTTCATTGACAAATCCTTCAATCATATCAATAATAAATAAGACTGATTGTGATGAATGGTTTTGATTCATGTTCATACCTCAGTGTAAGTATACCAAATTAAAAGGGGCAAATAGATGTTTCAAACTCAAGAAATTGCACAAAATTTTCATTTTTATCACAAACTTTCGACTCAGTTTAAAGATAATACTCTCGTTTTTCGCTTTCTTTTACCCATGAGTCAAGAAAACATTAATACCGCACTTGTGTGGAGTCAACTGTGTGATGATCGCACCACATTTGCACCCACCAAGCAACAAATGCTTAGAGTGATGGATGAACTTTATGATGCCTCCTATGGCTCATATCTCACCACCTATGGGCAATCCTTTGCATTGACAGTGGTGTTTAAAGGCATTGAAGGCCGTTTTGTGAATGATGAAACTCAAAATGATGCCTTTGTGTCTTGGGCACTCAATGTATTAACACACGTGTTAATGAGTGAAGAAACCCTCAAAGAAGCTAAAATCAATGTGTTTCAAAACATAAAGCGTGAACAAGAAAACAGTGTGAAGCATGCCTTAGCTTTAAGTGCTGAGCGTTTTCTACCTCAATCCTATGGCTTAAAAGTAGAAGGGGATGAATCAGTGATGAACCTCACTCTTGATGAGCTTGTGATGTTTCAAAGCAAGTTGTTTCAGCAACCTACCGCTTGTTTTCAACTAGGACAACTTGATCAAGGATTGGTCATGAATCATCTTAAAAAATCCATTTTAAATCAAGATAAGTCTTCATTATCAACCTACACCTTATTGAATCCTTTACCACTTGATCGACAAAGTGTTTCTAAAGTCAGTTCACAAAGTGTCTTGATTAAAACGTATGCTACTACCATTGACTATGCCGATGAGCGCTATCTAGCGTTAAGAGTTGGAGCGATTGCATTAGGAAGTTTACCCACATCACTGTTGTTTACAACCGTAAGAGAGAAACACGGTTTATGTTACTTCATTACAGCGAATGTGATTGCCTTTGATGGGGTACTCAACATCATTACAGGCATTGATAAAGAAAATGTGAATCAAGTATCTCAACTCATTGATGAACAATGGGAGGCATTTAAAGAAGTGAGTGATGAACTTATTTCTCAAGCTAAACTGATGATGCTAAACAGTTTACGAAGCAGCGATGATGATGTGATGTCGACGATTAATTTAATGTATGCAAGTTCACTGAAAAACGAAGTCTTTGATTTAAATCGTGTGGAATCCTTGATTCTTGATTTAAGTAAAGAAGACATCATTGACGCGATGAATCAATGTGTGGCTTGCAATGAATTTGTTCTGTTAGGAGAAACCCATGTTTAAACAACTCGAAACCATTGAAAGCTTTGTGACACCTTCAAACATGAAGGTCACAGTGCTTTATAAACCTGATTTTAAACAGCAATCCATGATCATTGGTGTTCCTTTTGGAGGTATCCACTCCAATGTGCTTAATAAGCAAGGGCACCCATACCACAGTGGGTTAGCTCATTTTCTTGAGCACAAACTCTTTGAATCAGAAAGTGGCGATATCATGGCGGCATTTTCTTCTCTTGGAGCCAATGTCAACGCCTTTACGTCTTATCAAGAAACGTGCTATTACTTCAACACGACTTCCAATTTTGCACAGTCATGTGATTTATTGCTTAATTTAGTGAGCAGTTGCACCTTAAGTGAAGAAAGTGTTGAGAAAGAAAAAGGAATCATTGTCTCTGAATTAGCGATGTATGATGCGATGGTGGATCAAGCATTAGTGAAAAACATGTATCAAGCTCTGTATCATAATCATCCAATTCGCAATGATATTGGAGGAGATGTGGACAATGTGAATGCCATCTTTAAAGATGAACTGGTGGATGCATTTGAACGTTTCTATCATCCTTCCTTAATGCATTGCGTGTGTGTCACCAATCAAAGCATTGAGGAAGTTAAAACAATCATCTTGTCCCATCCTTTAGCACAAAACCCATCACTTCCACCTCAAGTGGTTTCACTTCCAATTGAAGAACCCAATGAAGTCGCCTTATTGAATGTCAGTAAAACCATGGATATTGAAGAAAGTAAGGGAATTTATGCTTTAAAACTGAATGCACACTCCAATAATCCCATGGAAAACATGAAAATGCAGTTTGCGATTCGTTTTATATTGGAAGCTTCATTGAGTGAAATGAATCCACAGTATCAAGAGTGGATTGATGAAGGACTCATCAATGACTTCTTTGACATGGATGTGGATGTATCCACAACCTACAGTTATGTGGCTTTTATTTGTGAACATGAACATCTTGATCATGTCTTTGCATGGCTCGATCGTGCATTACCATCTCTTGAGTGTGATGAGGTGAGCTTAAATCAATTAAAGCGTCGCTATCTAGGTATGAGCTTAAAGGCACTCAATAAGCCTTCATCACTCTCTAAGCAAATGATACGGTATGCTTTAAATGATTTGGACTTCTTTGATGTGCTTCATTTGTTTCAAGACATGAGTCTTGATGATATTCAACAGGCGAAGATGTCACTCCTGTCTTCTTTAAAAAATGTCAGTAAAGTAAAAATTGAACCCATTGAATAATTTGACTTAAACGAAGGATAAGCCTTCGTTTTTCTTTTGATACTTGATTCTTTAGCAAGTAAGGCGGTTTGAACCCTTCTTTATCTTCTTTTATAATGCATGAACAGGAGGACGAAAGTCATGTTAAATCAAATTGTTTTAGTAGGGAAAGTGGTTGAGTTACCACTACTTAGAGAAACCAGTGGGGGAAGTAAGGTGGCAAATTTGTTACTTGAAGTGGATCGCAACTTTAAGAATGCGCAAGGGGAATATGAGAAGGATCTCATTTTGTGCACCTTATGGCGTGGTGTGGCAGAATCAGCGATTGCGGTGTGTGAGGTTGGAGCGCTCATTGGTGTTAAGGGTCGTGTTCAAGCCAACATGATCATGACAAAAGAAAACAAACCATTTTACAGTTGTGAGATTGTGGCTGAGAAAGTGTCCTTTCTTCAATCGACTCATTAAGCGCTTTTAGCGCTTTTTCTTTTGTGAGTGGTAATGCTTTGTTTATGAGTATGTGAGTTTGATTTTGGTGTATAATAAACCTAAGATTGTGAGGGATGTATGAAGCAATATCATGATTTAATTCAGCATGTGTTAACACATGGTCAAACACGCGATGATCGTACACAAACAGGAGTGATTGGAACCTTTGGGTATCAATCTCGTTATGACTTAAGTAAAGGATTTCCTTTGATTACCACAAAGAAAGTTCATTTTAAATCGGTTTTAGTTGAATTATTATGGTTTATCTCTGGTAACACCAACATTCAACCACTCGTGAAAAAGAATGTACGTATATGGAATGATTGGCCTTATGCCAAGTATCAAAAACATCCTGAATACCAAAAAGAAAGCATGGATGAGTTCATCCAAAAGATTAAAGAGGATAATGCGTTTGCGCTTAAACATGGTGATTTAGGTCCAGTATATGGTCATCAATGGCGTGATTTCTTTGGAGTGGATCAACTGCTTAATGTCATTGAAGACTTGAAACATAATCCTACATCACGTCGTCACATTGTGAGTGCTTGGAATCCTGCTCAGCTTTCAGAGATGGCTTTACCTCCATGTCATGCTTTTATGCAGTTTTATGTTCATAACAACCAACTGAGTCTACAGCTTTATCAACGCTCAGCCGATGTGTTTTTAGGGGTTCCATTCAACATCGCGTCGTATGCGCTTTTACTCATGATGGTAGCTAAAGTATGTGGGTATGAAGCTAAAGAGTTTGTTCATACGTTAGGGGATGTTCATATTTACCAAAATCATCTTGAACAAGTTCAACTTCAATTGACACGTGACTTCAGACCTTTACCAGCGGTTAGAATCAAACATAAAGATTCTATTTTAGATTTTGTGGAAGAGGATTTTGAGCTCATTGGTTATGAACCTCATCCTCACATTGCCGGAAAGGTAAGTGTGTAATGATACACATGATCGTTGCGATGAATCGCACACGAACCATTGGACATCAAAAGTCCATTCCATTTCATAATCCTGAAGATTTAGCCCATTTCAAAGCTAAAACACGTCATCATATTTGTGTGATGGGTCGTGTGACCTACGAATCCATTCCCGTTAAGTTGGTGGATCGTGAAGTGTGGATACTCACATCTTCAAATGATTATGTTCCCAAACATGATAATGTGGTGGTGTTTCATGATGTTACCTCCTTATTTGAAGCAGTATTGAATCACAAGAAAGACATCTTTATTTGTGGGGGACTGATGATGTATCGTTTGTTTTTCCCGTATGTGTCGATTTTATGGTTATCTTACATTGAAGATGATTTTGATGGTGATGTGAAACTTGATCATTTTGAATCTGAAATGAAGCTTGTGAACACAATAGAATACCAAACATTTGTATGCAAGGAGTATCATCGATGATAAAACTCAATATAAAACTAGCATTGGCTTTCTTTTGGTTGCCCATGGCCCTTAACTTAAGAAAAATGAAGCGACTACCATTGAATGTCAGTCATCAATTGGTAAAAATGTGGGCTGTGCTCATCCTAAAACTGTCAAAAGTCAAAGTTAAATCAAAATATCGCAACCATATTCCTCTTTCAAACACGACCTTGATTCTTGTGGAAGATAAACCCCTTGTTCATGAGATCTTGTTGGTGGGACTTCAAAGTGAAGTGGTGTTTTACAAACCTAAAGCATCCAAATATGGTTTACCTCAACCATGGTTGGATGTCATCAGTGTTGCATCACTTAAGGATCTGCCTGCCAATTGCATTATGTTGATGGAAGATTTAACACAAGAAGATCTTGATGATCTAGGTCAACAAAAAGCACAAATCATGAAAATTTCAATGACTGAACTCGGTTCTATCCTTGCACAACCTACTAAGATTGTGCTTGAATGTGCTGTTCCTCTCAGTGTTGAAGAAAGTGCATTCGCATCCATTGAAGTTATTCGCAATTATTAAAGGAGAACATCATGTCAAACATGTTAGAAATTATAACTAAGAAGAGAGATAAACACCCTCTAACCCAAGAAGACATTGCTTTTTGGATTAAAGAATTGGTAGCTCAACGCATTCCAGATTATCAGTCATCAGCTTTACTGATGGCCATTGTTTTAAATGGCTTAAGTGAACAAGAAACTGCGTGGTTAACCCATGAAATGATGCACAGTGGGGATGTGGTGGATTTATCTTCCATTCAAGGCATCACCAATGATAAGCATTCTACAGGAGGGGTTGGGGATAAAACATCCCTTGTCTTAGCTCCGATGGTGGCTGCTTGTGGTGGTAAAGTGGCCAAAATGAGTGGTCGAGGATTAGGGCATACAGGAGGAACCATTGATAAATTGGAATCTTTTCCTGGTTTCTCAACCGAAATCAGTTCTGAGCGATTTGCTCAATTAGTGAATGACAATGGTTTAGCCATTATGGGTCAATCTAAAAACCTTGTCCCTGCAGATAAACTGCTTTATGCCTTAAGGGATGTCACTGGTACGGTTCCTGCTATTCCTCTCATCGCTTCAAGTATTATGTCTAAAAAATTGGCGGCAGGGTCGGATGCGATCCTTTTGGATGTTAAGTTTGGTGATGGTGCCTTCATGAAGGATGTCAATCAAGCTCGTGAACTTGCGATGGCCATGATCAGCATAGGAAAACATGCCAACAAGAACACCAAAGCCATTTTAAGTGATATGAATCAACCTTTAGGGTTTGCGATTGGAAATGCGTTAGAAGTGAAAGAAGCCATTGCTACCTTAAAAGGAGAAGGACCTGAAGATTTAACTCAACTTTGCATTGAAGCTGCAAGTCTTATGCTTGTGCAAGCACAGTTGTACACTGATGTGGATAAAGCCAAAGAAGCCGTGGTTGCTTCTCTTCATGATGGCAGTGCTTTAGCGAAGTTTAGAACCTTTATAGAAGCACAAGGAGGAGACCCAACGTATGTTGATGATGTCTCCCTACTTCCGCAAGCCAAACACATTACGCCATTCAAAGCCACTCAAACAGGCATCATTCAAACCATTCAAGCGATGCCTTTAGGTTTAGCTGCATCCTATCTTGGAGCAGGTCGTTTAACCAAAGATGATGTGCTTAAGTTTGGGGTAGGACTAGTGCTCAAAGCAAAAGTAGGCAATCATGTATCAGAAGGGGATGTGATTTGTGATATTCATCATGATGATCCACTTCCACAGGATGTCTTAGATAAGTTAAATGATGCGATTGTGATTGCACAAGAAAGTGTGAAGCCTTTAGTGCTCATTCATGAAATCTGTGAGTGATAGTCAACACCTTTGGTGTGTGATATAATAGGCAAGTTATGAAGTTTAACATTACCATTGCCTCATTTGAAGGTCCATTAGATTTGATGTTGTATCTGATCAAGGAGAAAAAGCTTGATCTTTTTGACTTGGATATCACGCTACTGATTGAACAATATGAAGCCTTTCTAAATGAAATGAAAGAGCAAAAATTTGAAATCGCAACAGAATACATTGCAGAGTTTGCAGGACTGATTGAATACAAGTCAAAACAACTGATACCTCAAGAAAAAAGTGAGTTTGAAACGGATGCACTTGAAGATCCTCAATCCATTGTTGCCCGTTTGCTTGAATACAGTGCTGTCAAAGAGGCTTCTGTGACATTAAGAGAGATGTTTGATCAACGCTCAAAGCATCTAAGTGCCCTTGATATTGCACCTGTCATTGAATTTAAACCCAATTATGACCATGATATGAATGATTTGCTTAAAGCCATGAGTAAAGTCTTGGTACGATATAAACTAACAACGCCTTATGATGTGAAAACAACGTTTAAAGAGATGTCGGTGGAAGATCGTGTGGAAAGCATCCTTTTATTTGCAAAATCAAAATATTCTGCGTTCTCACTCATAGAACTCTTTCAAACCTGTGATAGTTTAGAGTGCATGATTGTTAGTTTTCTAGCAGTGCTTGATTGTATTCGTTTGCACACCTTGGATTACTCCAACGTGGATGATATGATTTATTTGAAATGGAGTGAAGCAGTATGAATCCAATCTTAATTCAACAATGTGAAGCCCTCATTTACATGAGTGGAGATGAAGGAATTGAACATCAAACCATAGCGATGGTGCTTCTTTGTAGTTTACAAGACGTGTATGAGATGATTACGACACTTAATGAGCGTTACACTCAAACTCAAAGTGCATTAACCATCATTGATGTTGCAGCTAAAGCAAAGATGGTGACCGTGCGTGAAGTTCACGATGTATTAGCAACGCATCTTCACATGAAAGCCACCTCCACCTTATCCAATTCAGCTTTAGAAACTTTGGCTATCATTGCTTATCGTCAACCGTGCACTAAAGCCATCATTGAGCAACTTCGTGGGGTGAATGTGGACATGATTGTAAGAAAACTGTTAGCTCTTGATCTGATTCAAGAAGCAGGACGAGAAAACACACCTGGAAGACCAATCTTGTATGAGGTCACTGCTCATTTCCTTGATGTCTTTCATTTACCATCATTATCAGCATTACCAACCCTTAAACCAATTGAAAGTGAGGAGAAGGATTTATATGTCAAATCAGAGACTGCATAAACTCATTGCGCAAGCAGGAGTAGCCTCACTTCGAAAAGCGGAAGCCATGATTTTAGAAGGACGAGTGAAAGTCAATGGAGAAACCATCAACACATTAGGGTTTATGGCAAGCCCTTCAGATACCATCAGTGTGGATGGGATGAACATTTACGGTCAAACCACCTTCTATTACTATTTATTAAATAAACCTAAAAATGTGCTTTCCACAGCCAGTGATGATCGTGGTCGAGCAACCGTCATGGACTATGTTCCCAAAGAGGTACGTTTGTTTCCCGTTGGTCGCTTGGATAAGGACACCCTTGGAGCGCTTATCTTGACCAATGATGGTCAGTTTGCGAACTTGATGACTCATCCAAAATACGAAGTTTCCAAAACATATGAAGCCATTATTTTAGGAACACTGACTAAAGCCATGAGTGATAAGTTAACCAGTGGCATCATGTTAGAGGATGGAATGACTCAACCTGCTACGCTAAACTTTACGCAATTTCAAAAGGAAAAAGGCACAACCATTGTTTCTCTCACCATTCATGAAGGAAAGAATCGAATTGTTCGTCGCATGTTTGAAGCAATGAACGTTAATTTAGTTAAACTTACCCGTACCCACATCGGTTTTTTAGGATTAGATGGCCTTCCAGTAGGGCATGTTCGTGTCATTAAACCTTTTGAAGTGAAGAAACTCAAAGCCTTGGTGAAGTAAATGCAACGCTATTTCATTGATAGTCACATCACAGACACAACGGTTCATCTTGATGACACAATGATGCATCATTTGAATCGTGTTTTAAGATTGAAGCAAACCACCACCGTTTGTGTGGTTGACGCTTCTTCTCGTGTCTTTGAAGTGAGTGTTGAACCCAATCAAGAAGTAGGAACCATTCTTAATGAGATCAATCAAAAAGAAGATTTTCCAATTGATTTAACGTTGGCGGTTGCGTTACTTAAAAAGGATAAATTTGAATGGATGATTCAAAAAGCAACTGAATTAGGTGCTACACGCATTCTTCCTTTTGTGAGTGAGCGAACCATCATTGATCTGGATGCGAAAGATTTTGAAAAAAAGCGTGCCCGTTATCAAACCATTGCGAAAGAAGCGAGTGAACAAAGTCATCGCAAACATGTGTGTCAGATTGAAGCATTGCATACCTTTAAACAAGTCTGCCATCGTTATGCAGCGTTCAAAGGGTTATGTTTTGAGCGTGTTGAACATGAATCTGTCTCACTGCACGCATGCAAGCATCTTGATTCACTCATGGTGATCGGACCTGAAGGGGGATTTTCACATCAAGAAGTTGAATTAGCCCGTTTTCATGGGTTTAAACTCATTAGTTTAGGTCATAGAATCTTAAGAGCAGAAACAGCAGCCATAGCGATATGTGCCATGATTGAGGCTTATCATGATCAATAAAATAGCCCATCATTTGAGAAAAGCACACCGTTTCAATCTTCAACCACTGTATAAAAGAGACATTAAACGTTGGCGTGTTTCCTTCTTACATCAAACCATCATTACCAACAACAAACCCCATGTGTTGGCCATTGCTCATGCCCAAATGATTGATCAAGCCTTAAAGAACAAAGAAGAGTTTCAAAAAGTATCAGAAGCCATTCGTTTTGATTTCTTTGATATCTGGCAAGACATGGAATATGCGAAACGAAATGAGTTTTTATTACTGAACATGACCTCTTTTTATGAGAACGCGTGTGTGATGGATTTTGAGAATGAACAGATCCTTGTGCCTTTCTTTGATCCACTGCTTAATGCGTTAATGATGAAACGACCTGCAGTGTTTGATTTACCGCAATACTTTAAGTTATATAAAGACTACAAAGGTAACTGTGTGGACCCACTCAAAACCTATGGATTGAGTTTACTTCACAGTCCATTTTATCCTTTCACTCATCTACATTCCTTGAATCATGAACATGTCTTTTACGATGCTCAGCACCATGCGCTAATTCATTGTGAAGGCATAGCATTTAAAGAAGTGTATGCCCTTTATGAACCCATCGATGATGCAACCATTTTAAAAGAGTTATCATTAGCCCTTCTCAATCATGATTTAGTTGAGTTCACTCGTCTTGGAGTCCATCATCAACTGTTTCATCCAAACTTACTGAAGAAATGCGATAAAGCACTTAGAAAACGCAAGAAAGGAGCTTAGTATGAGAGTTCTGTCTTCACTCATTGAGACAACGTCCACGCTTTATATTCACTCACTCATGATTGATTCACGAATTCCTTCACCTCAAGCGATGTTTTTTGCGATTAAAGGCTTAAGTTATGATGGTCATAAGTTTGTGGATCAAGCCATACAAAACGGTGCAGTTGTGATTGTTCATTCTCAACCGCTGAGTGTGAAAGAAGGGATTATCACCCTTCAGGTTGACGATGTGGTTGAAACACTAAGCCAGGTTGCTCAACGCTTCTACGATGATCCTTCACATCATTTATCCATGTATGGTGTCACAGGAACGAATGGAAAAAGCAGTGTGACTGCATTGATTAAACAGTTGGTTTCCAGTTTTGAGTCTTGTGGTGTCATAGGAACCATTCATGCTTCCTATAAGGATGTGGTGTTGCCAACACAATTGACAACCCCCGATTTAGTGACACTCAATCATTATTTATCCACGATGGTCAAAGAGAATGTACAATCATGTGCCATGGAAGTCAGTTCCATTGGTTTGGATCAGCGCAGAACACATGGAATTGATTTTGATGTGGCGATTTACACCAACCTTACGCATGATCATCTTGATTATCATGGTGATATGAAACAGTATTTTATTGCGAAAGCCAAACTGTTTTCTCAAATGAAGTCAGATGGATTGTGCATCATTAATGTGGATGATCCCTATGGATTAAAAATGGTGGATGAATGTAACAGTGCGGTGATTAAGGTAGGAGAGTCTACCTTAGCCAATGTTCGACTGTCAAACATAAAAACATACAGTACTCATACCACCTTTGATTTAGAGGACACGCTCAAACAAGAAAAGGTGTCCATCACTACGAATCTCATTGCTCGCTTTAATGTCATGAATTTAGCTTTAGCGCTTGTTAGTGTAGTGCATCATGCACATAAATCCTATTCCGATTTTCTTGAACTAACACCGCATTTATCTCAAGTGTTAGGAAGAATGCATCGTATTGATGAAGGTCAAGATTATGATGTGATTGTGGACTTTGCCCACACCCCTGATGGCTTCATTCAAATCTTTGATTATGCATCAAGATTAACTCAAGGTCGACTTTTAAGCGTGTTTGGCAGTGCAGGTCAGCGTGACACGCTTAAGCGAAAAGTATTTGGACAATTGGCTGATCAAATGTGTGACATGATTGTCTTGACTGAGGATGATCCTCGAGACGAGGATGTGATCAGTATCTGTCATGATATTGCACAAGGCATTCATGATACACCGTATGTGATCATCTCCGATCGTGTACAAGCCATTCGTCAAGCCATCACCTTATGTAAAAAAGGGGACTGCTTATTGATTTTAGGCAAAGGCTGTGAGACGATGATTGCGCGAGCCTATGAGAAAAGTGATTACATTGGTGATCATATCGTGGCTTCAGCTGCGATTAAAGAACGATTAAAAATGAAAGAAGAGGAAAAAATATGAATCAATTTATCGACCATACCTTACTAAAACAAAATGCAGTAAAAGAAGATTTCATTAAGCTTTGTGAAGAAGCCAAACAATATCAGTTTAAAACCGTGTGTGTGAATGGATCACGTGTGCCACTGGTGGCAGAACTGCTTAAGGGTAGTGGTATTGGCGTGTGTGCAACCATCGGTTTTCCATTAGGAGCCATGTCAACCCCGTCCAAAGCGTTTGAAGCAGCACAATGCATCCAAGAGGGTGCAAACGAAATTGATATGGTGCTTAATGTAGGTAAATTATTGGATGGTGACTATGAGTATGTGGTGAAAGATATTGCGGCGGTGAAACAAGCGATTGGTCAACACACCCTTAAAGTCATCATTGAAGCATGTCTACTTAGCGATGAGCAAAAAGTCATCGCAACTCAAGCTGTGATTGATGCGAAGGCTGATTTTGTGAAGACTAGCACAGGTTTTTCTACCCATGGGGCAACCAAAGAAGATGTTGCTTTACTTAAATCAGTGGCTAAAGACATCATTGAAGTTAAAGCAGCGGGTGGTGTTCGCTCATATGAGGATGTCTTAGCCATGCTAGAAGCTGGTGCAACTCGCATTGGTACATCCAGTGGAGTGGCATTAATGCAAGGACACAAAGTAGAAGGAAGTTATTAGGTTAAATTTGATAAAACAGATGTGAATGCACAACCTCATCTAGATTGACATTGTAATACAAATGTAGTACAGTTGGTGTGGGAGGATAGGATATTATGAGTATGATAAGCATTAGAGCAACGAAAGAAGAAAAAGAACTTATTAAAATTTATGCAGATTTCTATGGGGTTAGTGTAAGCGATTTTGTGAAAACATCTGTCATTGAACGTATTGAAGACATGTTTGATTTGCGCTCGATTGAAGAATATGAAAAGAATAGAAAAGATGGTTCTGTTGAAACATATTCCATTAATGATGTAAAGAATCAACTAGGTTTATGAGAAAGTATACGGTCAAATTTGAAAAGAAGGCAATTAAAAACTTAAAATCAATTGACATAAGTCAAGCAAAGTTAATCCTTACTTGGATTGATCATCATCTTGACGGCACAACTGATCCTAGAAAACATGGGAAATCTCTAAAAGGAAAACTTAACGAATATTGGAGATATCGCATTGGCCAGTATCGAATTGTTGTTGATATCCAAGATGAGCAATTAATAATTGTTGTTATTAGTTTGGGACATCGCAAAGAGATATATTTAAAGTAATGATGTCTCACAAAGTCCTTAATCTGCAATCAACTCAACTTTTAAGTCAATGCAATCGGAATGGATTAAAACAAGGACACAACGTGGAAGGAAGTTATTAGTCTTCAAATTGTGTCTATACTTAGATATTAAGCATCTCTGATAGTTTTATCAGCTGATTTCCAAACCTGGGTTGTAATTTACTTATAGATTATGTATAATACTAATGCTGCTAAAAAGAGGGGAGTGATAAAAATGCCAAGAGTCGTTGTCAAAGAGAACGAAGGCCTCGAAGAAGCGTTACGTCGTTTTAAACGTTCAGTTTCTCGCGCT
>Ga0208242_100578_pt1 | contig 18483 bp, 18 predicted proteins | sample SubbioAug_CSW13A_FD_184825 | JGI IMG/M metagenome (GOLD analysis project Ga0208242, IMG submission 184825) | Serpentinite rock and fluid subsurface biosphere microbial communities from McLaughlin Reserve, California, USA - CR12Aug_CSW13A (SPAdes) | ecosystem: Environmental > Terrestrial > Deep...
CATCATGGATGAGTGTGTCTTTAACCCGTTGGTATCATCTTATCCTTCTCCTTCTTATTGTCTTCAGTCTTAAGTTACTGCTGGACTGGTTTCTACAAACTAAAAAAGGGATGATATTACAGGTTGCAGGAGATAATCCTAATCTTGTGTCTGCACTAGGAGAAAATCTCAGTGCATATCAATCCTTAGGATATTCACTTTCCAATGCCATCATCGCCTTGTGTGGAGCCTTGGTTGTGATGATGACACGCTTCTATGATCTGTCGATGGGATTTGGTATTCTTGTGGCTGCTTTAGCATCAGTGGTGTTAGGTGACTCTTTGTTGTCTTCCACTGGTGCTAAGCTTACCACCATGGCTATCTTTGGTTCGATTCTATATCGATTCACCATTGCCTCAGCCTTGGCTCTACGTTTACATCCTAGTTCCCTACGCTTAATCACAGCACTACTCTTTGTCTTTGCATTAGTACTAAAACCAAACTATGGAAAGACATTGATTCAATCATTGAAAGGAGGATTATTGCATGCTAGTGCTTCAAAACATACAAAAAACATTTCACTTAAACACCCCAAATGAACAGCCTTTGTTCAGCTCGTTTAACTTTAGTGTTCAAGAAGGTGAATTTGTGGTGGTGTTAGGAAGCAATGGCAGTGGTAAATCCACCTTGCTTAACTTGATTGATGGACAACTGTCTGTGGATCAAGGAAGGATTGTGTTCAATGATCAAGAGATCACCCATCTTCCTTCTTTCATTCGTCGTCAAAGCATTTCAAGGGTGTATCAAGATCCTTCCTTAGGAACATCACCTCAGTTAAGTATTGTGCAAAACATGAGTTTAGCACTCAACAAAGGCAAACCTTTCAATCTCAAACAAGGGGTTGATCATATCACTCGTGAGCGCATTATAAGCACACTTAGAGAACTTAACATGGGACTTGAGGATAAGTTGGATGTGAAAGTGGCTCATTTATCAGGTGGACAGCGTCAAGCCTTAAGTCTACTCATGGCCGTGGTTTCACGACCTAAGTTATTGTTACTGGATGAGCATACTGCTGCACTTGATCCTAAGACAAGTCAACACATGATGAAACTCACCCAAGATTTAATCCAGCGTTATAAGATTACCACCTTAATGATTACCCATCAGATTCAAGATGCGATTCACTATGGTGATCGCTGTGTTATGCTTCATGAAGGACACGTGGTGTTGGATGTTTCTTCACAAGCAAAACAGCATTTACAACCTCATGATTTATTGGATCATTTTCATTCTCTCTCCTTATAAACAAAAGCGCATCACTGCGCTTTTGTTTGTTTATGATTGAGATAAGATCATGCGTTCCCATACTTCTTGTTGTGATGAAGCAAGCAAGCATTCACCTTCTTCTACGATGTAGATTTTATCATACAGGTGTAAGGTCTCTTTAAAGATGATATGACTTACATTGATGATGGTTTTAGGTAATGACAACAAGTCCTTTTCAATGCTTTGAGCGATTTCCAACTCTAAAGAGGCAAAGATTTCATCACAGAGGATGACACTGGTTTCTAAACATAAAGCTCTTGCGAGCATCAGGCGTGCTCGTTGCCCACCAGAGACATTGGATCCATTGTTCACTAAGACATCATTAAGATTGAGATGACCTAAGCCAACTTGAGAAAGCGCTTGTCTGCAATGTTCATCACTGAGGTCTTGGTATAAGGTAAGGTTTTCTTTCACTGTTCCAGAGAAGATGAACCCAATTTGATCCACAGTGGTAAACAAGGAATAATAATCAATTGGAATAAGATCAAAGATATCATGATGATTTAGGGTGACAGTGCCCTGTTTGGGTTGAATGTTTTGTCTAATGGTTTTAAGGATGGTTGATTTTCCTGCTCCACTTCGTCCAACAATGAGAATCTTTTCATCTTTCTTTATGTCTAAATTCACCTTGGTTAAGATGGATTTCTCTTCATCCATGTAACCTAAATCTGAATCATTAAAAGATAAGATGTCAAAATGATCAACACTTTGATGACGATTTAACACAGGCACTTTTAGGTTAGCATCAAACTCATCCAAGACTTTTACAATGCCCTTCATTTGAGTAAGGACAGGTGAGAACTGAGATAATGGCCACATGACATTACCGAAACTGGAAGCGACCACAATGATGCTTCCAAGTCCTGCACTGGTGGAGCGAGCAAACAAAATACCGGTGACCACAAGGCCAAATAAGACTAAGTTTTGAATGAACTGATTTAAAGCTGAAACTTGGGTTTCTTTCACATCCACTTGATAGTTGTCTTTTTGAACAGAGGTGGCATGGTGAAGGAATTGTTCAAGTCGAAGCGGTTCAAGTTGGTGTTGTTTAATGATGTCAAAACCTTGCAGAGTTTCTTCCACATAGGAGGTGTATTTTTGCAAGGAAGCAGACTTCTTCGCTTCACTTTTTTGAACGGGTTTACTGTTGTGGGATGTAATGAATAAGAATAAGATTAAAAGAATAAAGGCTACAATCACCAAGTAATACGACACCGTTGCGACTAAGATGACTGCCATAAGAAACTGTAATGTCATCCGAATCATTTGCAGTAAGTTAAGCAAATATTTATCTTGAAAGCGATCAAAATCATTGGTGAGATTGGAGCGATAGACACTGACTTTTTCTTTTTGAAGTTGGGTGATGTCTTGATTCAACAACTGATTGATGTACGCTTTTTTCATCATTATAAGACTGGATTCAATGTAGCGTGAGCGTAAGTACGTCCCAATCAAATCAGCGATCAATAAGAACACCAACAACAGTAACATCCATTGTGCTGTTTGAAGCATCAAGTCCAACTGTTTACTTAAACCATAATCAGTAATAAAGCGTAGTAAATAAATGCTTAATCCGTTCAGTGATGTCATGAACATCATGTTAATGACATTGATGACTAACCATCCACGGTGGCCTAAATGAAGTTGTTTCATGCTTGACCTCCTAATGGTTCTAATTCAATCACATGATCAAAGAATGGTTTTAAATACTCAATATGACGATGGGTCACACAGATCAATGTTTTATCTAATCCTAGAAGAGTGTCATAAATCTTTTGTGATGTCATATCATCTAATGAAGCCGAAGGTTCATCCACAAACATCATCGGAAAGTCATGATACAACTCACGGGCAATGGAAATTCGTTGACGTTGTCCCCCCGAGATGTTGGAGCCATCTTGGGTTAAAACATGATCTTCTTTAAGTTCAAGGGTTTGAATCCAATCATACAAATCCACATCCTTGAGCACCTGAGTGAGTTTTGCTTCATCCAAGTCTTGGGCTAAAATGATGTTGTTTTTGATGGAATCATTGAATAAGAAATGGGATTGGCGAATGTACCCCGCTTCTTCTAAGAAACTCTCGTGTTGAATGTGACGCAGTTCAATCTGATCCACATTCACATCCCCTTCATAACTGGAGAGGTTTTGAGCAAGACAACTGACGAGTGTGGTTTTTCCTGCTCCAGAAGGACCAATCACCAAGACTTTTTCATAAGGTTTAATGGTGAAGCTAAGTTGATCAAGTACAGGTTTATGTTCATAGTTAAAGGTAAGTGACACCACTGAAAGTTCTTCATTAAAACGCATTTTCTCTTCACCTTGTAAGGCAGGAGAAGTTTGAGTGATGCGATTAAAGATATCCACTGAAGTGCGGTAACGGTTAATGAAGTTGAATCCACTGATCATGCTCCAAACCAACTGTCCAATGAGGTTAAAGACTAAGATTAACGCCGTTAATGAGATTTGATCTTGAACAAACAAGAACGTGGCATAAATATAAATCACTGTTTGATAGGAAGCAGCAATCCAATGATTCAAATTGGATTGAAGTTCATCAATTTGAAAGGCTTTCTTTTTAATCTGCTCCAATACCGTAATGATGGATAGAAATGGAGGTTTAAAGAATTCTTCCACATGGTACAACTTAATGACTTCCAATCCTTGAAGGATGTTGCTTAATTGTGTGTTGTATGAAGCATTGGCTTCTTGAGTTTCTGCTTTGTTTTTGCGGGCAATGGGTTTAAAGAAAGTGGTGATTCCATACAACAGAATGGTCACCAAAATGGTGGTACCCGCAATCAAGGGTGAAATGGTCAGTAAGACGATGGTTCCAAGAAAGAAACTGCCAAAACTAAAGATAATGTTAAGTAAAGATAAGAAGAAGTCCTTTTCAAATAAGTTAATGTCAGACACCAACATGGACATGTAATGTTCTTTCGGTGTTTTGCGATAACTTTCATAGGTATGACTCATGATTTTTTGATAGGCTAACGTTCTGACTTGAATTAAGATGTCTCGCATGAATCCGATTCTCAAGAATCGTGATAACATTTGCACAAAAATGGGGGTGAATGCGAAAATAACCACCAAGAGAATGCGAGTTCGTATGCCATTCCAATCGGCTTCTTCAATGATGCCAAATGCATTGGACAAGGCAAAGGTTGAAAACAACCCGTTGAGTGTGGTTAAGAATGCCCCTATCATGTAGAAAATAAACTGTTTTCTATTCTGTTTGAGTAAATCGGTAATGGTCATAATGTTCTCATTTCTAACGTATGAAGATTCCCTAATGACCATTTTATCACATAATGTGTACTTTTCCCTTGCAACTTAGTTCTAAGTTTTTGCATCTTAACATCTGTTTTAACTGCACAACACTTCACTTGACACATCACATGAAGTGCGATACGCTTTTGTGCAGGAAATGAGGTCCATATGGGAAAATTTCTTCAACGCAAAAACATCACTTTGTCTCCCAAAGTTTATTTCATTGATGCCCTCTCTGCGATGGCATTAGGGTTGTTTTCAACCCTTATTATTGGCTTAATCATAAAAACATTAGGCGATCAAACCACTTTGTGGTTTGGAGCTAACTTCATCAGTTCTCATCTTACAACCATGGGAGCAACCGCCATGGGATTAATGGGAGCTGGGATTGGGGTAGCGGTCGCTCATCGCTTACAAGCACCTCCTCTTGTCTTATTCTCCAGTGCTGTCACGGGTATGATGGGAGCAAGTCTAGGTGGTCCAGCAGGATCATTTATTGCTGCTTTGGTGGCCACTGAAGGAGGTAAGCTGGTTTCCAAGGAAACACAATTGGATATACTAGTCACCCCTTTTGTTACGTTACTTGTGGGGTCACTGATTGCCTTATCCATCTCACCCCTCATTGCGCAACTAATGACCTCTTTAGGGGCCATCATCATAGAAGCCACCACCTATCAACCTTTCTTTATGGGCATCATTGTTTCCATGATCATGGGCTTAGTACTCACTGCCCCAATCTCCTCAGCCGCTTTAGGCATTATGCTTAATTTAAGTGGTTTAGCCGCTGGTGCTGCGACAGTAGGATGTGCAGCCCACATGATTGGCTTTGCTGTGATGGGACTTAAGGACAATAAACCATCAAGTTTCATCTCTGTAGGACTAGGCACAAGCATGCTTCACATCTCTAATATTGTGAAGAACCCTTGGATTTTGCTTCCTCCAGTGCTTACTTCCATCATTTTAGGACCACTATCAACACTGGTCTTTAAAATGAGCAACATTGCGGCTGGATCAGGTATGGGAACCAGTGGTCTTGTAGGACAGTTCACCACCTTATCCACCATGGGATGGACACAAGAAGTCTTGGTGAGTGTGGGAATACTGCATTTCGTGTTACCTGCTGTTCTCACTTATGGGTTTTATAAAGTACTGGTCATTAAAAAGAAAATTAAAACTAACGATTTAAAACTTGATGTCTAAGACAAAGGCACTGCATGATTCGCAGTGCCTTTGTTTATGATTTAAAGGATTGAAATGCCTACCCCTAATAATCCAGGTCCTGTATGAACACCTAAAGCTGGAGAAATTTCAGAAAAGAAATAGGTCGCTTGATCTTTAAAGCGTTTTTGAAGCTCTTCTTTAAGTGCTTCTGCTTCACCTAAAGCATTCGCATGAGCGATACCAATCAAATACGATTGATCAGTGGAATAGAAGGATTCTATTTTACTTTGTAAAGCTTTGATGGATTTAGTGCGTCCTCTCACTTTAGCTACGGTAGTATAGATACCATGATCATCACACGTGATAAGCGGTTTAAGTTCTAAAGCCGTTCCTAAGAAACCACTGACTTTTCCAATACGACCTCCTTTAATGAGGTATTCCAAAGTTGATAACACAAAGAAGACCTTTGTGTTTTTTATGGATTCTTCAATCTTAGTTTTGAGTTCTTCAAAGGAAAACCCTTCTTTCACCCACTGTGCAGCTCTAATGGCGGTTAAGCCACTGCCAATGCCAATGTTTTTGGTATCAAAGATATCCATTTGAATGTCGGATTCTTGAGCATGAAGCTTCACCATATTGAAGGTTCCAGATAAACCTGAAGATAATATAATCCCAACGATACGGGTGAATCCTTGCGCCTTAATGGTTGAAATGAGATGTTCTAAATCTTCTCCAAAAGGTAATGAGGTGGTTGGGACTTCGTTTTTAAGGTTTTCTAAAACCGTTTTAGAGTCAATATCAACACCGTCACGATAACTGCGTCCTTTATAATTGACTTGAAGAGGTAGAATAAAGATAGGATGTGTTTGCATCATGGATGCAGGAACATCACTGCCTGAGTCGGTAAGAATAGCGATTTTTTCTTTCATTGATTTGAATGAGATGAAATCCATTGTTGGGCTCGTTTTTGATGAGCAATGCATTGCGTCGCATGAAACATAATGGGACTAATGTCACTGACTGTAGCATTCATGGCTTCTGGTGCATCCAGTGCCTTAGTCAGTGTTTCTAAAAACGCATTGTATGCTTCCTTTAATCCTAAACGTTTGGTTTCACTCAAGATGCCTTCACGTATTAAAGCAATATCAAATCCTTCCTTTAAAAAAGCGATCACAAATAAATAAGCAATGTGAAGTCTTTGGTAGCGTTTTTTCTTAGGAGGTGGAATAAGACCTAACTTAACATAATTGTTAATCATGGCCTTAGTTAAAGGTTTAACATGGTATTGTTCACACAAAGGATTAATGAGTGAGAGTACTTGATCAGCATAAAGTTCAAGTTTCGGGAGTTCTTCCCAACGAGGTAAATTGGATTGCATCAAATGTCCTTTCTTATTACATGAATTATAACATATAGTTTTCATAATTACATGTAGTGTTATTTGAATTATGTCTTATTTTATCATGATATTGTGGTGTAAAAAAGCTATCTTTCGATAGCTTGATTGTGAATCACTTGATTTCTTCCTGCTTGCTTCGCATCATAGAGCAAATTATCTGCATTTCGAATGCAGTCTTCTAAACTTAACACTTCACTGCAGCAGTTATAAAAGGCTCCTATACTTACGGTTACATTGAGGTTTAAATTTCCAGCTTGAATTGGGGTCGATTGAATCAGTTCCAATACTTTCTGTGCTTTCTCTCTAAAGAAGCGTGCGCGCTCCATTTCCATGATGACTAAGAATTCTTCTCCACCATAGCGAACCACCAAGTCTTCTCCACGTATACTCTTCTTTAATAATTCAGCAATCTTAATGAGCACTTCATCCCCCACTAGATGGCCATGGGTATCGTTGATCTGTTTGAAGTGGTCAATATCAATCATCATGACACCTAAACCTTTATAATCTTTATCAATGGATTTTGTGAGGTATTGATTCAAACTCAAGCGATTTGGAAGTCCTGTAAGATGATCTTGTCTTGCGATTTCCTCTAGTTTTTCTCGATTTCGTTTTGCGATGTTTTCATAATAATACGCAGAATGAGCAACTGCGGTAATGTTGAGTAAGACATTCATCACAAAGAATATTTCTTTGTATAGAGGTTCAATGATGGTGAGTGGAGGATATGCTTCAAGATAAAAGAATGAAGCGATAAAAATTGCAGCTTGCAAGATAACACCTAGAAGCTTATAGCGATTCTCCCAATTTGTATAAACGATTAAGATAGACATGTTTAAATGGAATAACCCAAATCCAGCTTCCATACCAAATGCAATGGATTCCATACTGGTGACAATAGTCACCATTGAGATAAATAGAAATGATGCGAATCCATAACGTTGTTTGCGATTAAGATAAAGGACATACAAAGTGATGAACATTGTGAAGAAATTGATATTGAAGATCATCTGATTTCCTACAAAGTAAAAAAGAGGAAGAATAAATGCATATGAAGCCAGTGTACTTAGGTACACAATGTTAGCTTGTTTACTATATTGCCAGTACTCAATATCATGTTTCTCTGATAGTAGTCGCATAATGTTTTCTCCGTAAAAATATGATACTTCTAACTTCAAACAAATTCAAGAAATATCATATATTTATATTTTTATTCACAGAAAATGAACATTAAAAAACCAATGCGTGAGGCATTGGTTATCCTGCTTAATAATCAAGGAGTTGGGACTGTATATCCTGGACCTGTAATTTCTCCACTTGTTGATAATCCAAACACATTAGTGCCATATGTACAATAGAACGTTGTTACAATTCTTGCTGCCATATCTGCACCAACAGTACAAGTTCCATTAGGAACAGTTGGTGCTGCAGGAGTAGCAGGGTTTGTACCAGTTGCAGAAATTACATTCAATGTAAATGTGGCATATGCAGATCTAGTGTTAGCTAAATCACGCGCATTGTTTGCTCTCTCAATGTTTGATGATACCGTAGGAATAATAATAGCAGCTAATACCGCTAAGATAGCGATGACGACGATTAATTCAATAAGTGTAAAACCTTTGCGATTCTTAATCTTTTTGAACATGATGTATGTCTCCTTTTGTTAGTTTAATTAAACATCTTTAATGTAAAATTGTCAATATAGTTTGATATAAGTGTGTGAATATAGTATTAAATGTGTGATTTCTAACCTAGATTAAACGTTTAAGGAATTCTTTGTTACTGCTGAATTCTAACGCAGTTTCTAGGTTAATGGCTCCTTCTTTAATGTAAGAAGCTAAACATGCTTCTAGTGATTGCATTCCCAACCTTGAACCTGTTTGAATACTGGAGTTGATTTGCACGATTTTATTCTCACGAATGAGGTTTCCAATCGCATCCGTCATGATCATGATCTCATGCACCGCAACCCGTTTAGGTTCATCAATGCGTGGTATTAGAGCTTGTGAGACCACTCCTTTTAAAACTGAAGCGAGTTGAGTTCTAATTTGTGCTTGTTGGTGTGGAGGGAAAACGTCAATGATACGATCAATGGTGCTCGCTGCTCCTGTTGTATGCAGTGTTGAGAACACCAAGTGCCCAGTTTCCGCAGCGGTGAGTGCTAAGGAAATAGTCTCAAAGTCTCTCATTTCCCCTACAAGAATCACATCAGGATCTTCACGCAAAGCAGATCTTAGTGCCGCATCAAATCCATGTACATCACGGTGCACTTCACGTTGATTAATGAGTGCTTTCTTAGGTTGATGAATGTATTCAATAGGATCTTCTAAGGTAAGAATATGCTTAGCATGTCGCTCATTGATGTAATCAATCATCGCGGCTAAGGTGGTGGATTTACCACTTCCAGTAGGGCCTGTCACAAGCACCATGCCTCGAGGTTCATCCGCTAAGGTTTTTAACACTTGTGGAAGTCCTAATTGATCAATGGTAGGAATCTTGTTTCTTAATAGTCGCATCGCGATTGCAGGCTGACCTTGCGCTCTAAAGATATTTAATCGATAACGATTTTTAAGTTGATCCGTGTATGCTGTATCAATGTCATGACCTTCGTTGTAAAGGCGTTGTTGATCGTGATTCAGCATCCCATTGATCCAACTTGTTACTTCATGGGCAGTTAACTCAGGATACTCCAATCGCACTAGTTTACCTAGTTTTCGCACAATCGGTGGCATCTTTGCCACTAAATGAATGTCTGAGCAATCATGATTGAAGGCATACTTTAAGATTTCATCTAACATATGACTGCCTCAATCCGTGGAGTAAAGGATATTAACACCTTCCTCAACACTGGTAATGCCTTCTTTAATGAGATCAATGACTTCATCCGCAAGCATTCTCATCTTCTTTTCTTTCGCATATTTCTTTAATTCATCCATACTGGCGTTATGGGAGATGAGTTGTTCAAGCGCAGAGTCAATAAGAATGGTTTCAAACACCGCTGTTCGTCCAGAATATCCAGTGTTGTTGCAAAACTTGCATCCTTTACCAATATGGGAATGAGTCAAGTGTGTGCCTAACAATAAATTATCTGAACTTTCTACTTCCACTTCCATCTTACAATGGGTGCAAATTTTCTTAACTAAGCGTTGTGAGATAACACACTTCACAGATGACGCAACAAGGAATGGTTCTATCCCCATGTCAGTCAATCGAACAACAGTGGATAATGCATCGTTGGTATGGATGGTGGACAACACAAAGTGACCTGTAATCGCAGCACGAATCGCAATTTCTGCGGTTTCAGTATCACGAATCTCCCCAACCATGATCGTATCAGGGTCTTGACGCAAGATGGATCTTAACCCACTAGCGAAGGTTAAACCAGCACGGGTGTTCACTTGAACTTGGGTAATGGATTCAAATTTACGCTCAATTGGATCCTCAATGGTCACAATGGCTTTGGTTGGATCATTGAGTTTAGCTAACATAGAATACAAGGTTGTGGTTTTACCACTACCTGTAGGTCCTGTTACAAGCAAGATACCATGAGGTAAGCGAAGGGCTTTCTCAACTAATCCAATGGTGTAGTTGGATAAACCTAAACTATGTAAATCGTAACTAATGTTCTTATCAGCACCAAGCAAACGCATAACGACCTTTTCACCATAAGCTGTTGGAATGGTGGAAATACGTAAGTCAAATCGGGCATAGTCGTTACGATAACGTAACCCACCATCTTGTGGAATACGTTTTTCCGCAATGTTCATTCCACTGATGATCTTAATCCGTGTGGTGATGAGTTGGTGAACTTCATGAGTGAATTGACTGTAGAGTTGTAAATCACCATCAATTCTAAAGCGAACGCGGGTAAAGGTTTCTTCAGGTTCAATGTGAATATCACTGGCATTTTGTTGGTAAGCTTCCATGATGATGCTGTTAACAAGTTTAACAACAGGCGCTGATTCAACACGTTCTGCCATGTTGGCATCATCCATGTCAAGCGCACCAAACTCTGCATCAGTAAGTCCATCTGCTCGAATATCATCCATGAGCTCATCGGTATTGCTACGACGATAAGCACGTTCAATGGCTTTATTGATGTCAGATTTAGAGGAGATGACCGTTTTAACTTCTAAACCAGTAATCATGCTTAAATCTTCAAGACAGTTGAAATCAAGAGGATCATTGGTCGCAATCGTTAATGTTCCAAGTCGAAGATAGAGTGGGAAAATTTCATGCTTGCGTGCAAAGGATTCTGGAACCAATCGAATCACATCAAAATCAATCATAAGGATTGGATTTTCAACATATTCAATCTTTAAACGTTTTGCAAGTGAAAGTAAAATATCCTTTTCACTGACATACCCTAAATCAATAATGACTTCCCCTAAACGTTTCTTTAACACCTTTTGGCGAGCTAAAGCTTCATTAAGTTGATCCTGTGAAATAATGTTTTCTTCTAATAATAACTGACCGAGTGGGATTGAAATCATAAACAGACCCTCCTTATGTTTAATTGTGATTCATCTTTTTGTATAATGATAATCAAAGAGGTCAACTATGGAGCTACTTATTCTTATCTATATCTTCAGCTTAGGAGCAATATTGGGATCATTTTATAATGTGGTGATTTATCGATTACCTAGGAAATTATCAATTGCTAAGGGCACATCCTTCTGTCCAAAGTGTGAACACCGCATTATGCCATTAGAACTCATTCCTATCCTTAGTTATGTCTTTCTAAAAGGGCGTTGTGCTCATTGTCATGAACCCATCTCAATTCGATATCCTTTGATTGAAACCATCACCGGCTTCATCTTCTTAATCTCATACCTTCGTTTTGGTTTTAGTATTCAAACGTTGATTGCGATGATTTTAGGTTCACTATGTTTAATCATTGCGATGATTGATTTTGATACCATGGAAATCTATGATCGCTTTCAAGTTTTTATTCTTATCTTAGCCATGATTCACATCACGTTGCTAACTGAGCTTCCTATCCTTGATCATATTATAGGGTTTTTCATCATCAGTGTTCCCTTTTACATCCTCGCCATCATAACCAATGGACTTGGTGGTGGTGATATCAAACTCATGGCAGTGAGTGGATTACTCTTAGGATATCAAGCCACCCTCGTTGCCTTTTTTATCGGAGCCATCTTTGGAGGAAGTGTCGCTATAGTGTTACTTGCTCTAAAGAAATCTCAGATGAAATCACTCATCGCATTTGGACCATACTTAGCCATCGGAATCTTCTTTGCTTATTTAGTTGGCCAGCAAGTGTTTGAGTGGTACATCAGTTTACTTATTTAGGATTACTTGGAATATCTGGTCCAGTCACTTCATTCGGGTGATTTCCAAAATCACCTTTGTAAATGTCTAAGAGTTCTTGTTCTGTGAGTTTATGAACTGAATAGACTCGAACTGTAATACTGCCTTCACGATTGATTAAATCATAGAACGCATTACTCACAAAGTAAGTTGTATCAAATCCCTTCACTTCATCAACAATGTTGATGAAGTTTTCAAATGTGGAAGCAAATTGATAACTGTATTCTGCAAACAACATTTGTGTGGTTGAAGCAGGTAAAGGTTCAATTGGAGTAGCAGAGACGTTATTGTAATCTTGAATCAGTTCTAAGAGACGATAAACTTGTGGACTGACTTGAGTGTACAAGAGTTCAGGGGTAGCCACTTGAGTATCTGATAAGTTAACACTTGTCACTCTTGCATTGTACTCAGCTAAAACTGGTAGTAACCAACGTTCAAACTCAGCCGCATGAAGAGGATTAGAAATTGTACTTAACACAGAAGCTGTTTCTTCTATTTTCACATCACGGCGTGTTCTAAGTTGAGGAATGATTCCTAAATTGGTTTCGGTTTGGAGTTTTTTGAATTCAAGTTGACTTAATTGATCTCTATTTTCCGCAATCTCTAAACTGAGAGGATTCAATAAGAATGCATAAAACAAAGCTCCTGTTACAAAGACAGCCATAAAGAATAACAAGAAAACTTCACGCTTCGATAATTGTGTCATCTTATTGTCCTCCTTTAAGTATGATTACGATACTGGAATTATAAACTCCATCCGTTAATGTATACCCACTGTATTGCACTTCTTGAAATGCATTGGATCGTCTTAATCTCATGACATAATCTGAGACCGAATATACACGTGTCCCCGATACATCCAATGTAATCGCATCTCCGCTGTAAGCAATGTTATTCATTCTTACAGTACCAGGGCGTTCAGCAACGATTAAATTGACGGCTGAAGAACCAAAGGTAGGTTGAAGTGCAAAGACATCTTGCGCACTCTTGAGTTCATTCAATATCGCATCCAATTTAGCCACATCTTCATTAAGTTTGTCTGCTTCATTGCTACGTTCAACAATTTGTGGACTGTTTAAATAATCTTGAATGGTTTTAATGTTTTGTTTGAGGTTACTGTTTTCAATGAATAACACAAGCCAATAGGCACTTGCAATCAACAATGTACCAACAAATATCATGACGTAAATTCGTCCTGTTGCATCTCTATTCGCTCGAATTTTGTTTATCTTTTGATAACTTTCGAGTAAATTCATGTCTTGTTTTTTCATGAGATCACTTCCTTAACAATACGCCAACCGCATTGACGTACTTATTGTCTAACTCAACATTCTTAACTTCTTTGACGATGTCACTAAAGAGTCTTCCAGGAATATTTAAGCTTTGTTCAACACTTTCACTGACTTGGCGTAAGATGGCATCTTGCCCAATATAGACAATGGTGTGAATACCTTTGCTGTTACGAGTGAAGGTGTATTGACTCATCTTACTAATGCTTTCAACGATTTCATCAATTTCAGCTTGTTCATCACCACTCGCACTTAAACGCGTGTTCCTTGTGAGCACGTAAATTCCTTCATCAAATAAATACAGTTTAAGTTGTCCTTTTTGAACATCAGCCACAATGAATTGATACGTCGTATTAGAGACATTGAACTCATCCATCATTTTTATGATTGCGTTGGATGCTGTATCAAGGACATTAATCTTTAAGTTTGCTTTCTTAAAGGCAGTGACATAGGATTCAATGGCACTTTCAAGGATTGCAACGGCTAACACACGATACATTGGGTTGCCATCTTTCTCAACTTCTTCAAGTGGAATAAAATCCATTAAGTACTCAGGAGTAAGATGCAGTGCACTCATCATTTCTGATCGCACAAGGAAAGGTAATCGCTTTTCATCAACTTTAGGCACTAAAATCTCTCGATAGATAATCGAAGAGTTGTTGATGCACACATTACATTTCTTCTCCTTTGTATCCATTTGATTCAATTGAGATGATAACACCATGGCAAAATTGTCGGTATCGACAATGCCATGCTGGTTTATCAGGTTCTCATTGAACTCAAATGAATGGGTTGAACGCACTTGAATGTTTGACTTAGTGACTTTGCCTTCAACCATTATGATTTCATTATTCTTTATTTCAATGGCTAAACTCATGGTTAGACCCCCTTTGTGTCTTGTTAGAATGTCTCATACATTTGAAAGATAGGTTGGATAATTGATAATACAATGAATCCAATCACAAAGCCTAATACAATAATCATCAGTGGTTCTATCATTGAAATCATTCTTTGAAGAGCACTGTCGGCTTCATTATCAAAGTAATCTGCAGTAGAATCTAAGATATCTCCAATGGCACCCGTTTCTTCTCCTACGTAAATCATGGATGACAACATTGGATCAAAGGATTGAGTATCTTGAATCGATTTAGAGATCAACTCTCCTCGGCTGACTTTATCAATGACTTGAAGAAACATGTCTTCTAAATATACATTTCCAAGTACTCGTCCTGTGGTTTCAAGCATGTCAAGGACTTGAACACCACTTGAGTACAGTGAAGATAAAGCACGAGCTGCCCGTGCAGAGTATATGGTCTGATTGAGTTTACCAATGATTGGCATAAACAGTTTGAACTTATCCCATTGAACACGAATGTCCCTAATTTTCAGTAATAAATTGATAGAAATAATAATAAAGATTAATCCAATCACTAGTGCTACCCAATTTGAAAGTAAGAAGTCACTAAAATTAAGAATGATTTGTGTTGTCCAAGGTATTTGATCTGGTTGAAACATTCCAGTGATGCTTGGTAGTACAAACGTAACTAATGCAAGTACGACCCCAACAGAAAAGACACCTAAAACCATTGGGTATATACTTGCACTTTTAATTTTATTTTTGAGTTTTGCTTCTTTTTCAAAGTGATCAGCCATTCTTCGTAAGCTTAAATCTAAAGTCCCACTGAGCTCCCCCGCCATAATCATGTTGTTGAGAAGTTCAGGAAAAACCCCTTCCTGACTTTGCATGGCAGCAGAAAGCGAATTCCCTTTTTGAACTTCTTCAAAGACATTACGATAAATCTTTTTTGATTTAGGTGAATCTGCTTTCTCAAGCAACATACTTAAGGATTGCATGATCGGAATACCTGCTCCAATCATTGTTCCTAATTGACGACAGAAAATAACCAAACTTTTGATTGGTAGTTTTGTGACAGATTTTGAAGTGGATTTGGTCTCTTGATAATCCACCAAGAACAAGGACTTGTTCTTAACATTTTGAATGAGTTCTTCAATATCCTCTGCAAAAATTAATTCATTTACATTTTTTCCTCGAGCATCAATGGCTCTTACTTGAAAACTCTTCATGGATCCCCCTATTGTTCTGTGGTTCTATGGATTCTAAATACGATGGAATGAACCCCATCTGAACGCGTTGTATCAACAATTGGTGATTCAACTGCAAATGGAAAGTTTGTTAAAAATGCTGGTTCATATTCAATAATTGCACCATTTTGTAAAGTGACATTATTTGCAATAATGGCTCCTCTAACAACTCCATTTTGCAGAACAGTAACATTGGCGTTAGGAGCATAATAAAGAGCAGTGAACACATCAGCATTATTACTCAACTGAACTGTTAAGCCACCAGTCATAAGATACCCACCAAAAGTAACGTTATTTGAAAAAGCAAGATTTGCATTATTAAACATAAATGAACCAAAAATCTTACTGTTATTACCTGGTGTAACGGTCATAGCAGGATTTGTGGAATCAACATAAACTATAAAGAGATGAGGATTGACTCGGCGGCCAACTTCAAGCCCATTGTTTACCGAATCAAGGATTGAAAATGTCTCAATGTTAGATGTGATTGATTTTGGTCTTACATAAAATTTAACTTCTCCAGTACCTGTAAAACTTACATTGCCTTGAAATCGAAGACGATCAGTAACAATTAATACATTACTATCTGCATTGATAACAATGTTAGTTGAGTTATTAAAAACTATATCTGGAATATAATATGATCCACCAGGGATATTGTATGTTCCAGAAACTGTACTATTGATATTGTTGCCAGAAATGAGTCCACTTAAATTAGATACCGTTGAAATGTATTTTGGATTACTCAAGACTTGAGCTGCTTGTGTTCGTATAGGCTCAAAGTCAAGATTTGTAAATGAATTAAGTGTTAGCGTTTTTGTTATTTGATTACTCGGAATGTTAGTGACATTGTTGTTTGAACCAGGAAGCAATTCGACTATACCATTCAAATAATCTGAGGTCTTATTAAAGTTTATTGCTCCTTGTGTTGATGAAACTGTAGCAATAAATGGCTTTAAAGTTGGATTATTTGCTAATGTTGCAGGTGATAATGTGATTCTTACACCATTTGAAGCAGAAATACTATTTTTTACTAGTAAGGCATGTTTAACTGCAAAACCTTGGCGGTTTCCTGCACCTAGACTATAATCTAGGTCAACAAAGGTCTCTAAAGTGCGAGATATACCATTAACTACTCCTGTTGAAACTATGGTGAACTTGAATGTACCTGCCGTGGCATTGGATTCAACATCTTCAAATGTTAAATCAAAATATGAAGGTTGCCCAGAATTACTTGATAGATACACTCGATTCACTCCAACATTGACTAGATCCATAATGGCCGCAATAAATTGTGCTTGTGTAACATCACCTTCACCAACATCAATAACACGTTTGAAATCACTAACCACATAATTAATACCTGCTTCAGCAGCATAATAGGCTGCAGTACTGTCTGCACTTGTTCCCGCAACATTCATGTTTCTTTGAGAATAAATGGTTAACCCACCAAAAAGTATGGTCATCACCATAAAAAACAACATCACCGACATGATGGCTATGCCACTTTTATCTTTAAATTTCTTTACGAAATGTTCTCTCATAAATCTCCTTTCTAGTTACCGGCTTGTCTTAAGTATATGGTATACTCAGCTTTCACTTGCTTGCGATCCCCATCAGGAATCATTTCAATATCAACTTCAATGAAGGTTGAATCTGTCGTTGTAAGCATAAAGGTACTCACTCCTCTGGCTAACACATTGCCATTGCGAGTGACCACTCCATTAGCAGAATCAAAGCAATACTCATGCGTTGGAGTTGCATCAACCCCTAACCCTATAACATAACAAGGCCCTGTGAGATTAACACTTTGATCTGACATACGAATGTCTTTCTCCAAGTTAAGAAGTAAAATACGCATGTTTTCTTGTCGATTGACTTGACGACTTTCACTGGTATAAAAATTGGCGAAGAATCCGAAGATGGATGCAATCATTCCCATGATAATCGCCGCAATCAACACTGTGATAAGGACTTCAATGAGTGTCATGCCTTTTTTGTTCAACACAACCCTCATGATGAACCTCCAGGTGCTATCATGGTTTCAAGTTGAACTCGCTCGCCTTCAATATCATTGGTTGAACTCTCAACAATCACAATTAAATTATATAAGTTTGTTGACTCAAACTGAGTGAATGAAACGGTTATGGTATAGTTGGTAAAGTCTTTATGATACACAAAAGAAGTTAAAACACTACTATCATGGGTATATCCCATCACATCATCAAGATATGTTCGTAAATTACTCAAATTTCTAGATCTGCTTTCAAAGATGATCTTTTCCATCTCTTGTTGCGCAATGTAGGTCGTATCCAGTTTTTCATAAGAATAAGTATTCATTAAATTGAGCACTAAAACCGCAGGAAAAATGGTGACCATTACAATTCCAAAGATTGCAATCGCCACGACAACTTCGATTAAGGTCATCCCCTTCTTGTTCAAAGTTTTCATTAGCTGCACCTTATACTATTTCATCATTCATTATATCTCTTTTATTTATATTATTATATAATAGTCCCTGATATTCTAACAATTATTCTATCCAAAATCACAAAATAATCGCAAGATGTTCACTTATGAGTGAGAATTGACTCACCATAAGTCAAATAACACTAAACCTGAA
>Ga0208242_100579_pt1 | contig 18474 bp, 16 predicted proteins | sample SubbioAug_CSW13A_FD_184825 | JGI IMG/M metagenome (GOLD analysis project Ga0208242, IMG submission 184825) | Serpentinite rock and fluid subsurface biosphere microbial communities from McLaughlin Reserve, California, USA - CR12Aug_CSW13A (SPAdes) | ecosystem: Environmental > Terrestrial > Deep...
CGTGCCTGTGTGAAGCAATAGTCATGAGCGTAGGAGGTAACATGAACAATCTAGAGCTTGCTTCTCGTCTGATTGACCTTGTCGGTGGTAAAGACAACGTGGTCAAGATTACAAACTGTATGACTCGCATGAGAGTTACACTTAAGGATACATCGATAGTACAACTTGATGATCTTAAAGGTTTAGAAGGTGTTTTAGGATTAGTGGAAGATGGTCCAACCTTACAAGTGGTTTTAGGTCCTGGTAAAGCGAAGAAAGTCACAGATGAAGCGGTAGAGAAATTTGATCTTCCACGTGTTGCTCTTGAAACAGGAGAATGGGAAGACAATAAAGCCGCAATGAAGACACTTCAAAAACAAAGTCCATTCAAAGCTGCGATTCGTACGATTGCGGAAATCTTTATTCCTTTAATTCCAGCAATTATTGCTGCTGGATTATTCAATGGATTCGCATCACTCATTCAAACCTTACAAGGTCAAGGAATTTTAGAAGCCACTGGTTTCTGGTTAACCACACGTTTACTCTTTGCTCTTATTGGTGGAGCTTTCCTTGGATACTTCGCCATTTACACAGGGATCAATGCAGCCAAACAATTTGGTGCAACTGAAGGATTAGGGGGAATGATTGGGGGAATTTCTATTGGAGCAAACATCGTAGAAATCTCAAAAATCTTTGGATTATTCAACGAAGAAACGCCATTACGTTCTGTGTTAACGACAGGTAAAGGTGGGATTATTGGGGTTATCTTAGCTGTTTGGGTGTTAGCAAAAGTTGAAAAATGGGTTCGTAAAAACGTCGCTGATGTATTAGATTTAGTGGTGACACCATTTGTAACTATGCTCATTGTTTCAGTATTACTTGTCTTTGTAATCATGCCTGCTACAGGATTTGTCTCTGATGCCTTGGTTCGTGGTTTAAGTGTCATCATAGATTCACCTATTCCTGCAGTCAGTATCTTAAGTGGTTATCTCTTGTCAGCGTTGTTCTTACCAATGGTGCTCTTAGGATTACACCATGGACTTATTCCAATCTATGCGATTCAACTTTCTGAAATGGGAGGCGTTAGTTTATTCCCAGTCTTAGCAATGGCAGGAGCAGGTCAAGTAGGAGCAGCCATTGCGATTTATCTTAAAGCTAAACGTGTGGGCAACATGCGCATGCAAAAAGTCATCGCTGGAGCATTACCAGCAGGGTTCTTAGGGATTGGTGAACCACTCATTTACGGGGTGACATTACCGATGTTTACACCATTCATTACCGCTGGTTTAGGAGCAGGGTTTGGTGGAGCATATGTCATGCTGATGAAAGTCATGGCGAATGCATGGGGTCCATCAGGGCTTGTGGCGTTACCTCTAATGCAATCACAAAGCATCATTCATTACTTTATTGGTTTAGTGGTGTCTTATGTTGCAGGGTTCATCATTACAACCTTCGTGATTAAGGATAAAACCGTTGCGGAAGTCTAAAGCATTAGGGTATTCCGTGTATGTCAGTACATGGGATTCCATCAAAGATCAACTTTCCTCACTTTACAGTGAGGGAAGTTTTATCTTTACTTCCCTGCACATTGAAGAAGAAATACAACAACCACAGTATCAAATCAAAGCATTAGAGATGTTAAAGGAGTTAAAAAGAATTGGTTTTCGCATCATTGCGGATGTTTCACCACGAACACTTGAAGCATTAGAAGTTAGTGATTTTGAATCACTTGTTCAACAAACCCAACTTGATGTGTTGCGTGCTGATTTTGGTTTCAGTTTTGAAGAGTTAGTAAAAATGGGTCAATATGTTGATGTATGTGTCAATGCATCCATGGATGAAGAGGGGATTGTTGAACTCCAATCTCGTATAACTCATTCTTTAATGGCGATGCATAATTTTTATCCCCGACCAGAAACTGGACTGGATTTCGATCAACTGATTGAAAAGAATCAACTTTTCATCAAACATGGTATTCCATTAGCGGCTTTCATTCCATCTGATGGGTTGAAGAGAGGTCCTATCTTTGAAGGATTACCTACGTGTGAAAGTCATCGAACCACTGCTCCACTCGTAGGTTGCATTGATCTAATTAGTGCAGGTATTGATAGGATTGTGGTTGGGGATGGTGTGCTAACATCAACTCAAAATCAAATGTGTCTGACTTACATCAATGAAGGTATTGTTTCTATTGATTGCACTTTTGAAGGGTCAACTCAGTGTGACCTATCGTCTGTGATGACCATTCGTAGTGATTCACCAAAGCAAGTTTTGCGCTTACTGGAATCTCGTCTTTATGCTACGCCGGGACAAAAAATCAGTCCTCAACATACCGTTAGTCGTCATCGTGGAAGTATCACACTTGATAATGAAAATTACCTACGTTACAGTGGTGAAGTACAGATCCTTAAAAAGGATTTAGAAGCTGATGATCGTGTCAATGTGATTGGACAAGTGAATGATTTAGATTTACTTGATCGATGTCAACCTGGTATGAAAATAAAGCTTTTGAAGGAGAATCAATGAACACATTAACCGCATGTGTCAATGGCACATTAAAACCATTGAATGAAGTGAATGATCCTGTGTTTTCACAAGGAATGCTCGGAGTTGGCCTTGCGATCACCCCAAGTGATGGTCGAATTGTTGCTCCATGTGATGGGGTTGTGACCATGGTTTTTCCAACTCATCATGCCTTCGGTATCCATTGTGATGGTTTGGACATCTTAATTCATATCGGAATTGATACGGTCAAACTGAATGGGAAACATTTCAAAACATTCATTCAAGAAGGAGATGTGATTCAACGTCATCAACTGTGTGTTGAATGTGATCTCCAGCAAATCTTAGCTCACCATTTAAACACAGATACCATGATGGTCATTTCAGACAAACCAAAGGAAATGAATTTAGTTCTTCATGATGATTCACGTTCTGTGAGTATTCATGATTCAGTCATCACTTATTGACAAAAGAGAGGCAACTCTCTTTTTTATTGTGCGAATCTTACAATAGAAAGCGCTTCATCTTATGCAAATGTAATAAAGACATCGTCATAGTGTGAGTGTTACACTTTTAATGTGAAAGGTGGTGGTCATGTGGTAGAAGCTCTATGGGTGGATCAACAACTTAAAACCTATCTTAATCATGGGAACTTAAAGGTGCACAGTGTTTATGATCATGCACTGAACTTAAGTAATGATCTTGGGATGATTACCTTGGTGAGTCAAGACAAACCTAAAGCACCTTTAACCTGTGTGTGTGACCTTCAATCCTTCTTAAACCTTCAACTCAACCAAGGAATGCCTGTTCAACGTTATGGGCATACCTTGCGCATGGGTTCATTGTCTGTTGATTTTTCAATGGCCACCACCACTTCATTGGATCAAGTGAGAGGATGTTATCCTGATCTTGAAAGCATTCGTTTAGGTCATCAATCCTTGACAAAATGGTTAATTAAACATTCCCACCATGACGGGGCCATACGTTTGTTTTCAACCCCTCATGATGTCTTTTCTCAACACTTGGTAACCTTGCTTAAAGAGTATATTCGCTCTCATGACATTCAATTGCTTCCTAAGCTCATTGGATGTGGTATTGGACAAACCCCAAGTGGGGATGATGTTTTAGTGGGAATGTTATCCCTAGCATGGAGTTGTTTTCATCTAGGATTCATTCAAGTGTTAAAGCATTGTTGTGAACCTTTATTGAATCAAACAACGGATGTCAGTCAAATGATGTTAAGACAAGCATTTGAAGGACAGTTCAATGAAGTTCACCAAGATTTAATTCTTTCCCTTAGTCGACCTCACAAGGTGAAAGAAAAAGCTGATGTATGCCAACGGATTGGCCATACTTCAGGAACAGATTTTTTGGTTGGGGTTGCGGTATATGGATACACTCACAAATAAGGAGAAAATAATGCATCAATCAACACAAGTATTTAAGAATCGTTACATTGACTCAGTCAGTTTAATGTCACTCGCTGCCAAAGTGAAGAAACAAGAAGGCATACAAGAAGTGGTCATTGCGATGGCAACAGACATGAACAAAGCCATCATTACACAAGTGGGTCTTCTTACTCCCGAAGTGGAAAGCACAACGGTCAATGATTTAATCATTGGAGTCATTGCGCAAAGTGAACAACGTGTTTTAGAAGCGTTTGATCATATCCAAGAACAACTTTCAGGTGGTACAAAAACGTCTTCTTCATCGAGTGAAGATAAAGTGTACACCAGTATTGAAGATGTCGTTGAGGAGGGGGTTAAACCCACTTTAGCCATCTTCTCTATTCCTGGTCAATACGTTGCGAAGGAAGCTATGCAAGCTTTAAGAGAAGGCATGGATGTCATGATTTTCTCTGACAACATGAGCATTGAAGAAGAAGTGGCTTTGAAACAATACGCTTTTGATCATCAATTGCTGATGATGGGACCAGATTGTGGAACGGCGGTATTAGGTGGTGTCGGCCTTTGTTTTGCGAATGAAGTGAGACGAGGGGATATTGGTATTGTGGCTGCGAGTGGAACAGGTTCACAAGAAGTCATGGTTCAAATTGATCGCTTAGGTGGAGGAATTACCGATGCGATTGGAACCGGTGGACGTGATTTATCTTTAGCTGTTCAAGGGTTAATGATGCGAGAAGGATTACGTCGTTTAGCACATGATGAGGTGACACAAGTCATTGTCTGTGTTTCTAAACCACCCGCAAAAGAAGTTAAAGAGTTGATGATTCAAACCATTAAGAGCATTGATAAACCATGTGTGGTGTGTTTCTTAGGAAACAAAGAAGCTATGAAGGATGAAGGAAACCTTCAGTATGCATCCAGTCTAAGTGAAGCAGCTCATAAAGCAGTGTCATTATCTCCTTCTTATCATGGAAACTTAGAACCATTTCAACCACTTAATCTAGAGAAACAAGCACTCAACGATCATCGTTTTGTAGGTTTGTATTGTGGAGGGACCTTGTGTTATGAAGCCTTAGATCAACTTGCTCCATTAGGACTCATTCAAAGCAATCTTCATCACAATGAACATGCGATTCATGATATCAGTGGCAAACATCACACGTTACTTGATTTAGGGGATGATGAGTTCACCAACGGACGTCCACATCCAATGATTGAACCGACGTTAAGAAATGATTGGATTCTTAAAGCAGCCAAAGAGGAAAGCACACGTGTTCTGCTTCTTGACTTTGTCTTAGGATATGGTGCTCATCCTCAAGCAGTAGAAGAAAGTCTTGAAACACTTCAAGAAGCATTTAAACTTGCCTCTCATCGCTCCTTTGATGTGGTGGCTTATGTCTGTGCCACAGATAAAGACAAACAAGGATATCGCTCTAGTGTTCAAGCACTTGAAGCCATTGGAGTTGTTGTGGCAACAAGCAATTTAGATGCCTGTGCTCGTGTTGCTAACCTGATGAAGGAGGGAAAATAAGATGAGTCAACATTTTCTAAACATTGGAACCCGTTTATTTTATGATGATTTGAAACTTCAAAATCAAAAGGTCACTCAAGTGAACTGGGCTCCTCTTGCGGGAGGAGATCAAGCTTTGATTGAAGCCATTGACGCGTTATCCCGTGATGAGCGTGTAAAAATAGCAAATGAAAAAGCTGTCAACATGGTGTTATCTGGTCATCCGTATCTTGTGGATATGGGACTTGCTAAAGACATGATTGAAGGCTACCATGATAATTTAATCTTACATGCTGGTCCTCCAATCACATGGGATCGCATGTGTGGGCCAATGCAAGGAGCTATTATTGGGGCACTCCTGTTTGAAAAGAAGGCTAACAGTGTTGAAGAAGCAAAAGCATTGGCATCCAGTGGTAAGATTGAATTTGCTCCTGCTCATCACTATAATGCGGTTGGTCCAATGGCAGGGGTGATCTCTGCTTCCATGCCAGTGCATGTAGTGTTAAACAAGCCCTATGGTAATAAAGCTTACTGTACGGTGAATGAAGGATTGGGTAAAGTTCTACGTTTTGGTGCTTATGATGAAAGTGTGATTCATCGTCTTAACTGGATTAAAGAAGAACTTCTTCCTGTGATGAAAGCAGCCATCTTTATGTATGATGAAGGCATTGATTTAAAATCATTGATTGCCCAAGCGTTACAAATGGGGGATGAATGTCATAACCGAAACAAAGCAGCCACCTCTTTATTCTTTAAAGAAGTGGTACCAAGCATCCTTAAAACACCATTCAAACATGATCAAATTGAACGTGTCATTCGCTTCATTCAAACCAATGATCATTATTTCTTAAACTTATCCATGCCAGCAACCAAGTCCATCATGGAAGCTGCTCATGGTATCCCTTATTCAACTTTGGTGACCACCATGGCGCGTAATGGGGTTGACTTTGGATTACGAGTCAGTGGCAGTGGAGTCAAATCATGGTTTGTCGCTCCTGCCAATTTTGTGGAAGGATTATTGTTTGCGGGATACAGTGATGAAGATGCAAATCTAGACTTAGGGGATTCTACCATCACGGAAACATGTGGTATTGGAGGATTTGCGATGGGTGCATCGCCTGCCATCACACAGTTTGTGGGAGGTAATGTGGATGATGCGATGAATTACACGCACAGCATGTTTAAGATTACCATGAGAGAAAACACATCTTTTGCGTTACCAGCCCTTAACTTTATGGGAACCCCAACCGGGATTGATGTGGTGAAAGTGGTGAAACGTAATGTCTTACCAATCATCAATACTGGAATTGCGCATAAAGAGGCAGGAGTCGGTCAAATTGGTGCTGGAGTGGTAACCCCACCAATGGAGTGTTTCAACCAAGCCTTGCTTGCATCGTATCACCATTTAAAGGAGAAAACACATGGCTAAAATTGTCATTGCCTTAGGAGGCAACGCGTTAGGAAATGATTTAAAAGAACAAGAAAGTGCTTTAACTCATAGTGCAGACATCATTGCATCCCTTATTCAACAAGGCCATGATGTATTGATCACTCATGGGAATGGTCCACAAGTGGGGAAGATTCATCAAGTGATGAACACTCAACTGGATATTCCTTTGTATGTGAGTGTTGCGATGAGTCAAGGTTACATTGGGTTTGATTTAACCCGTAAACTTCAACATGCACTCACAAAACACGGGGTTAATGTCCCTGTGGATTATGTGTTAACCATGGTTGAAGTGGATCCAAACGATCCTGCCTTTACAAATCCAACTAAACCGATTGGTGGATTCATGGATGAAGTCACTGCAGCAGGTTTAGTCAAAGAAGGAGTTCCAGTAGTGGAAGATTCAGGACGTGGGTATCGACGTGTGGTGGCTTCTCCTAAACCAAAACACATCACCAACTTAACTTCCATTCAAGACGCACTTAATCAACATCATGTGGTAGTGTGCGCTGGTGGGGGTGGTATTCCGGTGATTTCAACTGATCAAGGTTATGTTGGTGTAGAAGCGGTCATTGATAAAGACAGTGCAAGTGCATTGTTAGCGAAAGAATTGGATGTGGATGTCCTCTTTATCTTGACTGCAGTTGAGAAAGTGGCAGTGTATTATGGCACACCGAAACAACAATGGCTATCCAGCATGAGCGTTGAAGAAACCAAACAATACATTCAAGAAGGGCATTTTGCGCCTGGATCCATGTTACCTAAAGTCGAAGCAGCATTAAGCTTTGTGAGTCAAGCGAAAGATAAAACCACCATCATTACCTTGTTAGATAAAGCCTCTGAAGCACTAAAGGGTGAAACAGGGACCCGCATTGTGAGTGATTAATGAGAAGTTTTGTGTTGATCAAACCTGATGCGATGAAGCGAAGACTTGAGCACGTTATCATAAATGAACTTAAGTCACTGCCATGTGTCATCAAACAAATGAAAGAAGTGGTGGTAAACGAAGAGATTATCCTTAAACATTATCATGAAGTCATTGTTCGTTTGGATTTACCTGGTTTTAAGGACATGATTCTTAATGAGTTTAAGGATCAGAAAGTGCTTATTTTGGAGTGTGAGAGTGATGATGAAACACTCATTCAACTGATCCGCACCAAGATTGGAGCAACTGATCCTTCATTGGCAGATCCAAGCAGTATTCGAGGTCGATATGGTGAAGATTCCTTAGCCTTAGCAAAAACCTCTTCGCGTATGATCAGAAATCTTATTCATGCGTCAGATTCTGTTGAGGCAGCTGAATTTGAATGTGAATTGTGGTTTAATGAAGCATAATAATAAGCACTGGTGTGAACCAGTGCTTATTTGTTTAATTGGAATCTGATGAAGTGTTTTCCTTGTATTGATCATAGTCGTCATACAAATCCTTATTAAAGAAGGTGTGAATGAAGTGACCAAACAAACGTTTCTTTCCTCTTTTCTCATAATCAATACGAATAAAGATAGCTAAAGAAATTAAGAAAATAAACAATATGATTTCCAGAAATAACATGGTTTCCCTCCCGAAGTTATCTCTAATATACCATGTATTGAAAAAGATAAAGTCCTCAATCAATCTTTTTGTTTGAAAAAGTAGAGGTAAATCGTTAAAGCAAAATAAACTTCAAAATGAGACTCATGATGATTAAAGATTGGATAGCCACACGATTCAATCACATTGAGTCGATAACGAAGTGAGTTGTAATGAATGAAGAGTCGAGATGCGGCTTCTTTCGCATTGAATTGACATTCAATGTAATGATAGTAGGTATTAATTAAGGGTAGATCATGGTTATCTTCATAATCAAGCAGTGGTTTTAATACACTTCTAGCATAGTCCAACAACATGCTTGTATCCAGTTTTTTTAATACATTCACCATACGTACATGGTGATCATGAATGAGGGTGGTCATGAGTTGATTTTTACTGGCATGGTTGAGTGTTTCCAATAAGGAAGTGTACGTGGTAGGAATGTCAGAAGCTTCTTGAATTGGGGTAGAATACGCAGCGCGCACAAAGGCATCTTGAAAATGATTTTTAAGAGACTCATGAAGTGCTACCATCATGGTTTTGTATAAGAGAGGTTGTTTTAAGTTGGCAATGATCAGTACATGATGATTCAACAGAATGAGTCTTAATTCACTTTCATGAATGTGACAGACATTCACCACTTCGTTTTTGATTTGGGATAAAATCATGGGTTGATAGGCTTTGATGATGGTTTCTTTGAGATCGATCATCATGAGCATGATAGGAAAGGTAATGTTCCAATTGAAAATTCTCCCTGCTTCCTTCACTTGCATGTTGGATTGATAATTGGAAGTCATATTGGTGACAAAGTCCATGAGAAATTGGTTTTGCTTGAGGGCATTCTCTTGTTTCTTTTGGTAAATGAGAATGATCATTAGCTTAATGATTTCAATGTAGTTGTAAATGATATGACGTTGTTCATACGTTGTCATGACCATTAAACGATACACATCCACCCCATCATAGTTAATGACCTCATTGATAATAAGGTTATCTTCTAGGATATGGTAAGAAGATTGAGCTAATGGATGATCTTGATAGACTTTAATAATATTTTCTGATGTGGAGTGAATGTTGTTGTTGAAAAGATTGAGAATTAAGACTTCAATGTCAGGAATGGATTTTAATGCATTGATGAGTGCTTTAGTCGAAGGTTTTTGCACAATGTCTTGAAGTAGGGTGGTGTATAAAGCGTTGAAATTATGGGTGCTGTATTGAGCGTAATGCACTTCCGCAATAATGGAATCAAAAAGCAAGGAAAGGTTTGCATCATATTCCAATGTGATGATAGGAAATTCCAATGCCTTGGCTTTTTCAATGATGACTTCCGGGATACGATCAATGTAGCGCTTAACCTTAACAATCAATGCTGATGCTTGTTTCTCATGAAGTGAATCCAAAAGCAAAAGAAAGCGATCCACATCATTTTTAATGGGATAAAGTGTGGTAAGAACCAGGGTTTTCTCTAAGATGTACTTATCAAAATCAGGTGTTTCCATGATGGAAACACTCTTCACAACTCGATGAAGTTGTGAAGCTCCAGAATGAATTTCTATTTTTTCAAAGACATTGCGATCAATCAGATGCTTTAATGTGATTTCCATGTGTTTTCTCCTATAAAGGTATCATACTGTTATATATTTAACACAAATGTAACCGCTTCGATTTGTAAACTCTTGATGAATACAATTATACATCATTGATTTAAACTTGTCTTATAAATCGTAGGAGGAGACATGAAAATCTGGGTAAAAAGTGACTGGAATGGTTTCTTTGGCTTGTTCAGTAACAATCTAACCAACCTTTTAGTCATGGCTAGTTTACTCTCAGTTGTTGTTGGTTTACCTTTTGATCTTGTGTATGGTCGTATTCTTCCTGCTGTGGGATTATCCATTTTCTTAGCCAGTGCATACTATACAAAAATGGCCATGGCTCTTGCTAAGAAAACAGGACGTGATGATGTGACAGCACTTCCTTCAGGAACCAGTGTTCCACACATGTTCCTCATTGTATTTCTTATCATAGGACCGGTTTATTGGAGTACAGGTAACGCTACTTTAGCGTGGTCTGCTGGGCTTGTTTGGTCACTTGCTGAAGGTGTCATAGAACTGATTGGATCATTATTTGGAGCTAAGATGCGTCAATGGATTCCAAGAGCGGCCATGCTAGGATCTTTAGCTGGGGTATCCTTAACTTTCATTGCACTTAATCCAGCATTCAGTATCTTTGCTTTACCGTACATAGGACTGGTTTCACTTGCAATAGTCTTGCTAGGTTTCATTGGCAAAGTCAAAATGCCATTCAATATTCCAACCGGACTGGTTGCGATTCTTGTGGCCGTAATCTTAGGTTGGAGTACTGGTGTGATGAAGTTGGATGTCTTGATAGCTTCCTTTGATGGATTAGCATTCTCTCTTCCAGTGCCATCCTTCATGAGATGGGTGGATGGATTCAGTAGTGCAGCTCCATTCTTGATTGCAGCTATTCCATTAGGGATTTATAACTTCATAGAAACCATTGATAATTGTGAGAGTGCTGCAGCTGCAGGCGATGAATACAACACCAAGGAAGCGATGATTGCGGATGGGGTTACTTCCATCTTAGGTAGTTTCTTTGGAAGCCCATTTCCTACTGCGATCTTCATTGGACATCCTGGTTGGAAAGAAGCGGGAGCACGAATTGGGTATTCAATCGCATCAGGCTTTGGTGTTCTGGTACTCACCTCATTGGGAATTATTTCAGTCTTACTTAATATTATCCCAGTCGTCGGTGTGCTTCCTATTCTTCTCTACATTGGTTTAGTCATTACCTCTCAAGCGTTCAGTGCTAATGAACATAAATATGCACCAGCGGTGGTTATGGCCATTGTTCCTTCTTTAGCGGATTGGACACGCAATGCGGTTGATATTGCGTTAAGCAGTGCCAATACGAGTGCCCTTGATGTGGGATATCAACTCCTTAACATTAATGGTTTAAATTATGAAGGCATGTTTGTGTTAGGACAAGGAGCCATTATTGTTGGGATGGTGTTAGGTAGTTTAACGGTCTTTATCATTGATCAACGTTTCAAAGCTGCCAGTATCACGGCATTCTTAGCCAGTATGCTCTCCTACTTTGGTATTATTCATAGTGCTGGAGTGGGGCTTAACATGCATCCTTCAATGAGTTTAGGGTATTTAAGTGTCGGTGTGATATTGTATTTGTATGATCTTGTAACAAGTAAAAAGGAGAAATTGAGATGAGAAAATATGTTGTCGATGCAAAACCATTTGCCTTTGATTTTGATTTAGAAAAAACAGCGTTGTTAATCATTGATATGCAACGTGATTTCTGTGCCCGTGGTGGATTTGGAGAAGCTTTAGGCAATGATGTGACACCAACCATGAGCATTATACCAACGGTTAAAACCATTCTAGATGCTGCGAGAGCGAAGGGCATGTTTGTGATTCATACTCGTGAAGGACATCGTCCTGACATGAGTGATTGCCCACCTTCTAAACTAAGACGCTCTAAAGCCATTGGTGAAGATGGGCCGATGGGTCGCATTCTGATACGTGGTGAAGTTGGACATGACATTGTGGAAGAACTCAAACCTTTAGCAGGAGAACCTGTGATTGATAAACCAGGGAAAGGCTCATTCTATAAAACTGACTTAGAACTGATTCTTCAAAACAAAGGCATTGAAAGCTTAATTGTGTGTGGAGTAACCACTCATGTGTGTGTTCATACCACCATTCGTGAAGCCAATGATCGTGGTTATGAATGTCTAATGATGGAAGATGGAACAGCCGCTTTTGATCCAGCGGATCAAGAAGCAGCGATTCGTATGATTAACCAACAAGGTGGTATCTTTGGTTGGACCACCACTTCAGATCATTTACTAAAGGTTTTAAAATAAAGAGGAAAGAACAATGAACTATAAATTAGGAGCAAAGTGGTGGGTCAAGGGAGACCTTAATGGTTTCTTTGGATTATTTTCTAACGTCTTAACCAATTTCTTAGCTGCGATTGGTTTACTGCTTGTGATTGGTATGCCGAATAATATCGTGTTTGGTAACGTGGTTCCTGCCACAGCCGTGATTGTAGGTTTAGGTGGAATCTTGCTTGCGATTCAAGCCAAACGTTTATCCATCAAAACCAACAACATGGAAGTCACTGCCATGCCATATGGCTTAAGTGTTCCTCACTACTTTGCGGTTGCCTTTGGGGTTATTGCGGTGGTATATGGAGCTACTCAAGATTGGATGGTTGCCTTAGGAACTGGTTTAGCCTGGAACATGGTTCAAGGTATAATCATGACCATTGGAGCTGTGATTGGACCTTGGATTAACAAATACATTCCTCGCAGTGCGATGCTAGGATCCTTAGCAGGGTTAGCCATCACTTACATTGCGATGAATCCAATTGGGGCAGTATTTACAACTCCATACATTGGTTTACTCTCATTTGCGATCATCTTAGTGGGTTGGTTAGCCCTTAAGAAAATGCCATTTCAAATTCCTGCAGGTGCGTTTGCGATATTAGTTGGAACCATCCTTGCGTGGTTAACTGGATACATGAATCCACAAAGTGTCAGTGATTCCATTTCAAGTTTTGGATTAGCGTTCCCTGGTTTCTTTGGTGATTTAATGGTTTCAGGTTTTGCGACCATCGCTCCATTCTTACCAGCTGCGATCCCTCTTGCGATTTATGATTTCTTAGAATCCTTAGATAACCTAGAATCTGCAGCTGCGGCAGGTGAGCATTACAATATTACGCGTGCTATGTTGATTCCTGGTGTATTAACCATGATTGGTGCAGTTTTAGGTTCACCATTCCCAACCATTATTTATATTGGACACCCAGGATGGAAGAGCACTGGCGCACGCATTGGTTACTCATGGGTGACGGGTGTTGCGGTCTTAGTCTTAGCCTTTACTGGTTTAATGCAACTGATTCTAAGTGTAATACCACTTGTTGCCTTGCTTCCTATTCTAGTGTATATCGGTATGGTTATTACGGCCCAAGCTTTCTCGGTTACTGAGAAACGTCACATGCCTGCTGTGGCCTTATCCTTCCTTCCACTCATTGCGGGATTCGTGGTCTTAAAGATCAATTCAACCATTGGTGCTTTAGGTGCAGTGAAAGATTATGCTGCCTTAGAAGCGAGTGGGGTTCCACTATTAGGTTGGGAACGTTTAGCCGGTGGAGATATCTTGGTGGGTATGCTCATTTGCTCCATTGCGATTTACGTCATTGATCGTAAGTTCATGAGAGCAGCTGTGTATTCACTTATTACAGGTGGTTTAGCCTTCTTTGGATTTGTCCATGCGGTTGAAATCAAAGTAGGTGCCGCTCCTGAAGTTGCCTTAGGATACTTAGTGATGGCTTTAGTGTTTGTGGTGATGAACTATCTCAAGGATCCTAAAGAAGAACAAGTGTCAGTTTAAATCAAAGATAAAAATGGAGGAAACTCCATTTTTTTAATGAAATCACACAATTCACATGATTTTGTTGATAATATACAAATGTAAACGCTTAATTTTGTAAAGTGTTTATGATTACTAGTATTGAAATATAGGTTAATTTATAGTAGAAAGGAAGAGGTGTCAAATGATAGATTCAAAAGTATATAAAGTCGCCATGTCATCACCCGATGATATGCGTGGATTGGATCAATTGGTTACGAATAGTATAATTGATCCAAGGGATGTTGTTGCGGTATTAGGAAAAACAGAAGGAAATGGATGTGTTAATGACTTTACACGTGGCTTCGCTACAATGGCATTCAGTCATTATCTTCATACTAAAACGGGAACTTCAATAGAGGATATTAAGCATAAAGTTGCATTTGTCATGTCAGGGGGAACTGAAGGGGTCATGTCTCCTCATGCTGTGATATTTACTTCAAAAGATGTTGAAGGTGGAAAGAGTCAAACCAAATCATTTGTTGTAAAATCTGGATTCACTCGCAATTTTCTTCCTGAAGAACAAGGCACACTTGTAATGGTCAAGGAAGTTGCAAACGTTGTTGAGAAGCTAATGAAAGAAGCAGGGATTGAGTCTGTTGAAGATGTTCATTTTGTGCAAATCAAGTGCCCATTGTTAACATCAGAAAGAATTAACGATGCTTATTCAAGAAATCAAAATGTTGTCACTGAAGACACTTATAAATCAATGGGCTTTAATCGTGGAGCGAGTGCTTTAGGCGTAGCCGTTGCACTTAATGAAGTTAAACTGGAAGATATTAAGGAAGAAGATATCTGTCATAATTGGTCATTGTTTTCTACTGTTGCATCAACTTCAGCAGGAATAGAATTGGAAAACTGTGAAGTGATCATCATGGGGAACTCTAAGCTTGGTAATGGTGAGTACTTCATTGGACATGATGTCATGCAAAACTCAATTGATATTCAAGCTGTATTACGTGCTATGAAAAATGCTGGCCTTAAGTTTGAAGGATTACCTACTGAAAATGAAACGTCACGAATTGTCAATGTATTTGCAAAAGCTGAAAGCAGTTCACATGGCTTTGTTTTAAATAGACGAACAACACTGTTAACTGACAGTGACATTAATCATACAAGACAAGCAAGATCTGTTGTCAATGCAGTCATCGCTTCTGTAGTTCAAGATCCAATGGTCTATGTTTCAGGTGGTGCAGAGCACCAAGGACCTGATGGTGGTGGACCAGTAGCAGTTATAGTTAAATTAAAATAGTCCAAAGGAGGAACTATGGAATTACTTATTAATTTATTACCTTTAGTGGTAATTTTAGTCTTATTGTTTTTCAAGCAACACATGCTTTTTGCAGGTTTAGTTGGTGGTGCAATTGCTGTTGTTATTGGTGGATTTTCTTTGGGTGATGTGAATGGAGCTGTTATGGAAGGTGTTAAAACGATGTTCTCGTATACTGCTCCAATTCTATTTGCAGCCGCAGCTGTCATGACTGCTAAAGGTGGTAGTGTTCAAGCGGTAGTTAAAATGGCTGAAAAAGCCCTTAAAGGTAAAATCGCAATATTTGCTGGAATCCTAATTTTAATTCAGGCTGCCGCAACTTATATGGCAGGTATGGGAGCAGGTAACACGATGGTTATTGCCCCTCTTGTTGCTATGGCTGTTGGTGCAGTGCCTGAAGTTGTTGTCGCAATGTCGATTGTAACAGCTGTTGGATTTACCACTTCTCCTGCATCTACAGAAACTGTATTAGCAGCTGAAGCAGCTGGCGTGGATGTTATGGTTCATGCAAACAATATGCTTCCATTAACTCTACTGTTTATTGTATTGGGTGTTGTCCTTGCTGTTTATGGTGTATCCAAACGAGGAGTTTTAGTTTCAAACAATAAGAATGCTGTATCTGAAGACATTCAAGGTAACTTATTTATTAGAGCGTTACCTGCAATTGCATTATTAACGTTTGTTATCCTTGGTTCAAGAATTAATGGTTTACTAGGATTTGTGGTCTTTACACCTGTTACAACGGTTATGTTAACTGCAATACTTACTGCTGTATTCACACCTTTAGGCATCACAAAAACATCAGAAGCTTTAATTGATGGATCTCGCTATATTTTAACAACACTGTTTGGTGTAGGTATCTTCTTGTCATTCATTAACTTGATTGCTCGATTAGGCACATTTGAGCAATTAGCAGGGCTTGTGGCTAATGTGCCAACCGTATTGATTGTGCCAGCAGCTATCATTATGGCATTCTTAATTGCGATTCCATCTGGTGCATTTGCTGCTGGAGTACTTGTTCTAATTCTTCCTACACTTTCCTTACTAGGGTTACCTTCACAAGCGATGGGTTTTGTCGCTATAGCGGTAGGATTTGGAACACAAATCAGTCCTGTTCAAATCAACGTAGCAGCACTTTCAGAAGGATTTGGAGTTGATATCTTGCAGATTTGTAGAAACAACGTTAAGTTTATTCTTGTTTCACTAGCAGTATTGATTGCATTATCATTCATATTCATTTAAAGTGAGGTTACTCTATGGAGCAAGTTAAACATTCTGTTGAAATTATTTATAACGTAGATGATGTGCCTGAAGGGTATAAGAAATATGCTTATGCTCTTCAGCATATTTTAGCCATGTTTGCAGCGAATGTTACACTTCCCATTCTTGTGGTTGGAGCAGTAGGTTTAAATTCTCAACAAGGAACTTTACTTATTCAAAGTGCTATGTTGATGGCCGGAGTCGCAACACTCATACAAGTTCAAGGATTTAAAAAAATAGGAAGTCGATTACCTATTGTTATGGGAACAAGCAATGCTTTCATCTCAACGGTTATGGCCATTGTTACTCAGTTTGGGATTGGAGCAGCTTTAGGGGCTAGTTTCATTGGAGGATTGTTTGAAACAATTTTAGGCAATTATTTAGATAAGGTAAAATCAATTTTTACACCTTTAGTGACAGGTGTAGTGGTCATGACCATTGGGATTACATTAATTCCGGTTGGTATTAGACAAGCGGCTGGGTCTAGAACTGAAATAGGAATTGGATCTCCAATCAACTGGTTTTTATCCTTGCTTGTCATAGGGGTCATCATACTGTGTTATCGCCTTGATCATAAAGTTTTAAAATCAGCATCCATTCTCATTGGAATTATTACTGGATATGTGGTTGCTATGATGCTTAATCAGATTGATTTTAGTGTCGTTAACAATGCGTCATGGATTTCTTTTGTAACACCATTTGCGTTTAAGTGGGAGTTTCATTTAGCAGCCATCGTTTCAATGTTGTTTATGTATTTAGCGACAACTGTTGAAACAGTTGGAGATGCATCTGCTTTGACTGTTGTAGCAAAGCAAAGAGAGTCCACCCCAGAGGAAAACAAAGGAGCAATATTGGCAGATGGTTTAGCGAGTTCTCTAGCAGCAATTTTCAATGCTTTCCCTAATACATCGTACACTCAAAACATTGGAGTTGTTAATTTAACAGGTGTATTTAGCACTGTCGTTGTTAAAATTGGTGCAGTTATCTTAATCATCATGTCTCTATTTCCAAAATTAGCTGCAGTTATATTGATTGTTCCTGAACCAGTATTAGGTGGTGCAACATTGGTGACTTTCTCAATGGTTTTTGTCTCAGGGGTTTCATTAGTTATGAGAACACCGATGACAAGTAGAAATATGCTCATTATTGCATTATCAGTTGGTTTAGGTGTTGGTTTAAGTTTAGTCCCCGAAGCATTATCTTTAGTTCCTTTATCATTAAGATTAATGTTAACTTCTGGAGTCGTACCATCGGCATTATTAGCGATTGGTTTAGATTACTTTCTACCCACAACATAAAATGGAGGAAACTCCATTTTTTAGTGGTCATGGTATAATATATGTATAAAGGAGAAGTAACCTATGATAAAAGAATTTAAAACATTTATTCTTAGAGGTAATGTCTTTGATTTAGCTGTTGGGGTGATTATTGGTGGTGCCATGGGTAGGATTGTGGGATCACTTGTCAATGATGTGATTATGCCTTTACTTGGATTAGTGATGGGTCAAGTGGATTTAGCTACTGTTAAATTTGTGCTTGTTGAAGGCAATGAAACCACACCTGAAGTTGCTGTTTTACTTGGGTCATTCTTGCAAAGTGTGATTGATTTTGTTTTAGTTGGATTAGTTTTATTTTTAGTCATTAAAATGATGAACTCATTAAAGAAGAAGGAAGCAGTAGCACCCAGTGTTCCACCTCAACCCACAGAGGAGGTCTTACTTCTCAGAGACATTGCAGCTTCACTTAAAAAGTAATCCTTGGATTACTTTCAGACTGTCGACAAATGTGTCGATGGTCTTTTTTTATTTTTGAATCAAATGAGACATGGTAAAATAGAGGTATCATGAGGAACACACTATGATTACTAAAACGAATCAAAAAGCTCACGAGATGAGCATGATTATCTTAGAAACCTTTGTCCCTGAAAATCACTTACTACGGAAAATTGATCAATCAATCAATTTCCGTTTTATTTATGATTTAGTGGAGCCGTTGTATTCAAAGATAGGACGACCAAGCATTGATCCTATCATTCTATTTAAACTGCTCTTCATTAATCACTTGTACGGATATAATAGTATGC
>Ga0208242_100580_pt1 | contig 18445 bp, 12 predicted proteins | sample SubbioAug_CSW13A_FD_184825 | JGI IMG/M metagenome (GOLD analysis project Ga0208242, IMG submission 184825) | Serpentinite rock and fluid subsurface biosphere microbial communities from McLaughlin Reserve, California, USA - CR12Aug_CSW13A (SPAdes) | ecosystem: Environmental > Terrestrial > Deep...
ACCTTCTAAATAGTCTACACATGCTTGAACTATGGTATCAACTGAATATTTCCTCACTCGTCCCATTAAAAAACCCTCCACGGTAGCTCTAATTAATTAGAGTGTCTACTTAGGAGGGAGCATATCAAAAGGCATGTTTTAATTTAATCAACTGAAATAGTCTCACACTACAATGATTTAAATACGTTATTGAGTAGAAATATTATAGTATTAATCTAATCTTCTAATTAACTAAATTATTGAGAATGGCTTGCCAACCTTGACGTTGTAGGTGGTGGGAGTTTTCATGTTCAGGTTCAAAGCGCTCCACCACTAAAGTTCCATGTGGCTTTTCAAACAGCTCAATAGACACTTTTCTTCCATCACCTAAAGTGAATTCAAGACGTTTGTTTTCTTCTATCTTGGTGTATGTTCCCCAGAAATCAAAGGACATGCTTCCATCCTTCGCGGCCATTTCATAATGAAATTCTCCACCGACTCGTAAGTCATTCTTAGCATTTGGGCAATGCCAATCCTCACTGGCGAAATTCCACGTCTTCACTAGTTCTGGTTGAGTTAGTTTGGTCCAAAGCGTTGCAGGTGAGTGTTTTGATCTCGCTTCAAGTGTAATAAAAACTGGTGAACTTGACCATAAACTTAATCGCTCTTCAATTAAATCAAATGCTTTGTTCCAGTTATCTCTAAACTCTGTTTCATAAAACTCAGGGATATCTTGTACCATTTTAAAGACACATTGACCAGATTCATGAGAAACAAAGGTGTAATTCTCAAAAGCAGGAGTCCAAAGTTTTACCTCTTCACTTTCATAATCTTCAATCCCATTCATGACAAGACCAAGGTGTTTAATTGAAATATGATTTGGCCATTCACTGACCACCACTTCTGAAATCATTCCACTCTCAATACCAGATTCATCTTCCATGACAAATCGAATTCCACTCCCTGCTGACCAATCTCCAATAAACTGTGATCCTGGTGAGAACGCAGATGTCCAGAAGCGATAATGATCAGGATCTACAATCATCTCCCAAAGGTTTTCAGGGGTTGTGTTAAAACGACGTTCTAATTCTAGTCTTATCATATTCCTCCTAGATTGCCTTTCAAATTAGGCTTACTCTCAATAACGGTGTTTGAATGTTATTGAGGTATGGTTGATAATATTGTAGCACTTTTCACAAAGAAACAAATAGTTTACACTATGGCATATTTGTTTATAGGGACCTGTGACAATCTTTGTTTAATAGAAAACCATCCCGAAGGATGGTCTTTAATGATGAGTATGCACATGAATATGTTCAAGTTCATGTTCAAATGCTTTGAGTGTATCACTGATTTTATGAGTGTTTCCAGCGTTTTCTTTATCAAAGCGTTGTTTTACTTTGCCATTGGTTTCAATGGTTCCAGGTCCATTTGCACATCCACCAACACATGCCATACCTTCTAATACATCAAAGTCTTGACGTTTAACTTTAAGCATAAGTAAAGCCTTCTTACATTCACCACACCCATTACCCACACTACTTCTAAAGGCTGGTTGCTCATCTTCTTTCATAGCAGCTACTAAAGCTGCACTCACTCCTCCTACACGAGCAAACTCACGACCATATTTTGATGCTTCAATGGTGTTATCAACATTAATCCCACTACAATAAACTCTTTGAGACACAAGCATAGCAGCAATCTCTTCAAAGGTTAATACATAGTCAACACTCGCATGATCATCTTCATAAGCTTCTTGTTTCTTCGCCACACATGGACCAATAAAAACGGTAATCACATCAGGATATCGAGCTTTCATAAGTTGCCCCATGACCATCATCGGTGATTTCATGGTGGAGACATAAGGTTTTAATTCAGGATAATGAATTTTCACCATATTCACAAAAGCAGGACAACATGAACTTGTCATCGGTTGACCTAATGCGATTCTTTCCTTAAGTTCTTCTTTTTCATAGTAGGCTACAATATCCGCAGCTGCCGCTACTTCCACCACCATATCAAATCCAAGTTGGCGTATACCTTCTTTAATTTGAGGCAAGGTTGCACTATCAAGTTGTCCTTGAATGGAAGGTGCCACCATCGCAATTACTTTTCTATCAGACTTAAGTTGTCCAATGACATCCCTCATATGAGATATATCTTCAATGGCTCCAAATGGACATGCACTTTGACATGCGGCACAGTTAATGCATTTTTCCATATCAATCTTTGCAATCCCATGTTCATCCATACTGATTGCATTTACAGCACAACTTGCTTTACAAGGTCTAACTGTTTCCACGACCGCATTGAATGCACATGCTTTAACACAAGCACCACATTCTTTGCATTTATCAAGATCAATATGAGCTCGATTGGGACCCATGGTAATCGCATCAAACTTACATACTACTTTACATGACTTCGCCATGCATTTACGACAGTTGTCCGTAATATGAATACGTTTAATGGTACACCCATCACAGGCCGATTCAATCACATGCACAAACTGACGCTCATGAGTCACTTCATCTTTACGAGAATTAGGGAGTCTTCCTAATGCCATACGCGTACGAGCGCGAATAATTTCTCTTTCTTTATAGACACAACATCTAAAATTGGCTTTTAGGGTTGGGATAAGTTTATAGGCAAGATCATCATCTAATGTTGGAGAGATTGAATCACTAAATGATGCTAGTGCTACCTCTCTTAAGACATCAAATTTAAACTGGCGTGCTTCATGATCAAAGAGTCCCATGACCTTGTTCTCCTATTTGTTAATTAATTCACAAGGAGTATAGCACAATCAAAAAGCACCTTCAAGTGCTTTTGTGAAAATAATAACTTGTTAGCGTTTTCAGAATTTTTAGGGTAACAATAAGATGAATTGTAAGGGTTATCAGTCTTTCAATGTGGAAACTTTGTCGTGCCATTTGATACAGATGTCCATACCCTTGAGTTTGTGAGTGAAGTACCTCAACCATGATTAGAATCTTTAAGGTGGTCGGAAATACCATGTTAACCATGGATCCTAACTCATCTTTAATCCGTGCACTTCGCACCATCACCCACTCTTCAAAGAAGGTCGGAGCAAATATCTTCATGACATCTTGTTCATCATCACTCAGTGAAGTCAAGGCATAATCAAGTCTTTCAAACACTAATGGCCATATCACAAAGCTCACAATGATATTCACACTCTGAGTTAATCCAAAGAGTACTAACCCAATGAGTAAAATCGCTATGGTTGGAGTTGTGGCCATCCATTCACTAAGTTGAGTGACCACACTTTTCACAATCGGAATATACACCCCAATCACTACAAGTGCGAAACTTAGTAATGCAAGCATGATTAGTAAACTCATCGCATGCATGATTGAATTGAATAAGGCTTGAATCCAAGTGATACTGAGTACTAACTGAGCATAATCGAGCAATAATGTCGGAATACTAGGTAATACTTGTGAATATGGCGTCCACCACAAAAAAGCCTGATATAGAATTAAACCTATGATTCCTATCAAGCCAGCTTTTTTCATACTAGCGAACCATCATATTGGGTTGAAGTTGAAGTTCAAATAGATTTAAGAACGCATTAAGATCATTCAACTTTTCTAAGGCATAACATGGTTGTAATCCTAATAAGGCATAGTTATTCATGAGTGGAGTCATGTTCTCAATCATAAGACGAGATTTCATCTCATCACTTAGTTTACCTAAGCGCTCAGTTGCACTTAAATTAGTGGAATGAGTGGATTGAATTTGATTCATGAGTGAACTTAATCTTGATTTATGGGCTTGATAGAATGATTCACTGACATAGATTCCTGCTTGAGGATAATTACTTAATCCTGTATGTTTTTCATACACTTCTTGAATATCCATAAGTATGGATAAGTCATGCTGATTAATCATCGTTGCAGCTAATGGATAAGCCATAAGCAGTGCATCCACATGCCCTCCTAAGTATAAACTCATCGCATCTGCCATCGTAGGAACTGCTTGAATCGATGGATTTAATCCTTCCTTTTCAAGTAAATATTTACTTAAGACTCCTGGAATGCCTGACGGTGCAAAGACTGCTAATGATGCATCATTTAAGTCCACATCTTCCTTACCTAAGATCACTAAGTTACCCCAAGATGCTATTCCAACGAGTTTATAGGATGTTTTATTTTCCATTTGTAGTTTTGTGACACTCACGATGGGGGCTACAATCACATCATAATTTTGACTTGGATTTAGAAATTCACTCATGATGGGATCAACCCCATTCACAATGTCCACATTGATATTTTCTTCATTCATTAAATCAACGAATAATATAGATGGAGCTCCTGTAGGAACTAGAACATTAACTTCACGAGTTTCTTGGGTTTGACATCCAATTAGGATAAGTCCCCCTACAATCACAACAATGAATGCTTTGAATAATTTCATGGTTTTCACCTCACAACTATATTAGTGAATTTTTTAACAAATGTCAATCATCTTGTGAAAATCACATAAAAAACGAATAAGTCGCCTTATTCGTTTCAATGTTTTATTTAAGATAAGTATTAAACCAGTCGAGTATTTCCTTATATGAGTTTAATCTTGCCTTTGGTTTTCCACTACGTGTTAAATCGTGATTTTCGTTATGAAACATCACCATCTTGGTTGGAACTCCTAAGAGTTTTAATGAGGCGAACCATTGATATCCTTGATCAATTGGACAGCGATAATCAAGTTTGGAATGAACCACTAAGGTTGGTGTCTTCACTTGCGTTACATATTTGAGCGGTGAATTATTCCATAAAGCATTGTGATCAAGTGGTTTATGTAAGTCAGCTTGAACTTGATCTTTCACAAAGTAATGTCCAATATCACTCACTCCATAAAATGATGTCCAGTTACATATGCTTCGCTGAGTGACAGCCGCTTTAAAGCGTGTGGTATGAGAAGTAATCCAGTTGGTCATATATCCACCATAAGATCCTCCTGTCACTCCTAAACGGTGTTCATCAATGTTTGGATAAGTTTTAAGCACCTCATCCACAAAACACATCAAATCATCATAATCACGTGTTCCATATTCACCACGAATATCCGCAAACTCATTGCCTCCCCCATCTCCACCGACAGGATTACAGAACATCACCACATAACCCTCATTAGCCCATAATTGCATTTCATGGACATAAACTTCACCATACACTGTCTTAGGACCTCCATGAATCACTAAGATGGCAGGATAAGGCTTGTTTTGATCAAAGTTAGGAGGTAATAATACCCATCCATCTGTAATACGATCATGATGTTGGACACTAAGTGGCAGTGGTTTTACAACATGTAATTCATTAAAGACATGTTCGTTAAAACTCGTCTTAGGGGTTCCATCCAAGGTTGTAATCTCTTGAAGTTTTTGTCCCTGCATTGAGATAAGAATCCATTCATCATGAAGTCGAGTTAGTCCATCACATGAACCATTTACTTCTACTTCATTAATGATCTCTAAATCTTGATTTAAGAAAATCAGTTTTGAATGGTCTTTTTTTGTGACATTCAATACCAAGGTGTCTTTAAAGACTCCCATGTTTTGGGAACCATACAAGCGAGCATCTGAATTTATTGAGTTTCCTAGATTATAGAATGGATCAATAACCGGAACAAACACTCCGTCTTTTAGGACACATACTTTCATATTTTCATTGAGACCATACTTTTTACGCTCATTCACATAAGCGACAATCTTATCATTAAATAATTCAAACCCACCTAAAGCAACTTTGGCGGTAGAGAGTTGTTCAACTTTTGGATTAATAAGTGTGGTTTGGTAAAGGAAACTGTGGATAGGTCGGACTCCTTTAATTGGACTTCCCATAAAGACCACACGACGTTCATCGTGACTGACTTCAAAACTTGATACATTAAGATTAACAGAAGTGAGTGGAGTTATGGTTTTCCCATCAGCACTAATATGTACAAGACGTTGACGAAGTTGATCTATAAAGCTTCCACCATTGGTATAAAATGGAACTTCTTTAATGACTTGCATGAAGTCAACATCCTTCATTTGTTTTTCTAATGCTTCTCTTTGTTTCTTAGTGTAAGTATGAAACTTTGGATGGTCTACATGATACACTGCTTGCGCGACACAACTGCCATCTTTAAGAAAATGTGGTGATGAGATAGGTAAGTCTACTTTTAGTAATTCATACGCTTCACCTCCATCTAGTGGTAAAGCATAGATGGTGGTGGACATTGGATTTGCTTTTTCATCACGTTTTGCGCTAAAGATTAATGTTTGATCATCTTTCCATGCAACATTAGATTCTTTTTTAAGATATGTCATTTGCTTGTGTCCATGTTCATTGAGTAACATAATGACACTTTCATACTTGTCTTCTTCTAAATTCACACTACTCTTGACATAAGCTACTTGTGTTAGTGAAGGATTAGCTTTTAAAGAGGATAAAAACGTAAACGATGTAAATGTTTCTGGTTTCATAGTCATCTCCTATTGGTTTTATTATAGCACCATCATTTGTGAATGATGCATCGGTTTTGATTTCATAACATATAAAAACTTGCCATTTTCAAGGCAAGTCAATTATTTTCTTCTAAATATTAATGATATCAATATTCCTACAAATAATCCTACTCCTCCACTTACTCCAATCCAAAGCCAAGGCAGTGTAGATGATGATGTCATAGAAGCAGGGGTAATAAATAAAGCTTGGGTTAAATCACTCACTTCAATGATTCCATCTTGACTTGCAAGTCGAAGTGGTGTGTTTGGATTATCAATTGCATAGATATTTAGTTCATATCCTTTTAATGACTCATCAATCATCCATGATCCTTTTAGTCCTGTTGGTAATGCGGAGTTAAGACCGACAAACTGACCTAAGGCAAAGTTAAAACGAGCTAAATCTTGAGTAGTAAAGGTTTTAAAATCAATGAAGACATCACTACTCATCTGTTGAGTGGGTTGAATAAGAATGGAGGTAGTCCCTTTTCTTATTAATAATGTTTTATCTAGTCTTAACGCTTCATTAATAAGACTTGCGGGAACTAATTCTTGAGCTTGTAAGTCAAGACCAAGGGTATTAATAGACATATTTCCTAAAGAAACTAAAGCATCAGATGGAGAGACAAAGAAGATATCACTACGTCGTGTAATCTTGATAATAATCGTTCTCACATCATTATTTTCCGCAATGACACGTACTTCAATGGTATTTAATCCTTCTAGTAGATTAATTTGACTTGCGGCTTCAATACGTTGCGTTGCATCACTTGTTTGTACATTCAGACTTGTTTGATTCACATCATTGCGTACACTACACTCGTATTCATCCACTTCATTAGAGAAGTTTAGAGTACATGCACTGAGGATAATGTTACTAATGTTTGTGCTTCCTGATATGAAGACGGGATTACCTTGTTCATCCTTACGACGAACGTTAATGGTATAAGTTCGTCGTGAACCATTTTCAGCAGTCACAACCACATTAAAGTTATTTTCATAAATACTTAAAGGAAATGTTCCAAAACCAGTTACAGAAGCTTTATTATCTTCAACACTACCCCCAATGGTAATGTTGGAAACATTATTTTCAACATCAACCACATAACTATTCACAGCCTTAGAGAAGTCTAACGTCCCACTACTTAGAGTTAATGATGATAGAAAGTTATTCCCAGATTTTGCGGGAACCATTGTGATGGTAGTCGAGGAGTTTGTTCCAGAGAAATCAGTCGTTCCATTTGAACCACTCACACCAGTAAAAGATATTGTGGTACTTTGTCCGACACTAAAACCTGCTCGAGGACGAAAGCGTATTTGAGCTGCTGTAAAACTGCCACTACGTGGTGTTTTGAAGTTTACGACTAATCTTGAACCAATCGCAACATCAAAGCCATTGTATGTAAACTCACTTTGAACAAGTTGAAGTTTTGTGCTGTCGTAGGAAAAATTCCCTTCGATGGCGACAATACCACTCATGTTGGCCACATTCACATTGACTATAAATTCCTCTGCTGGTTCAATGGTAATGGGATTGGGTCTCATGGAAGTTGTAAAGTTATTGGCGAAGATCGGATTAATCGATAAGATAAGAAGGGTTAATATTAAATAGAGCTTTTTCATAGGACTAATGTATCACTAATTAAGTGTTTAATCAATTCAAAAGGTCTTGGAATCAAGGTTATTAAATTGTGTATTCTCATGTTCTTAGTTATAATGAAACTATGAAAACATGGATGAAATCCTTTCTTTTAACATGTGTCTTTCTAACACTGAGTGTGGGTCGACTAGTTGCTTTAGCACCCTCAGATTTTGTGGTGGAGTTTTTAAATCAACCTAATCCAGATTTAATTATCCTCATGCGTCGTCCTTCTAATTTTCAAAAAGATAATGTCCTATTTAACTTAACTTCACATCTAAAGATCTCTGGGTTCAGTGATATGGATGTGATTAACTCTCCATTTGAAGATGAACCTTATGTGATTCATTTAAAGAGTGAATCTCATACGCAAACCCTAAATGCCTTATCCTCACTCTCACAAGATGCAAGAATACTAACGATTGAACTGGATGTCCTTCGAGAACCTACGATTGTTTACAATGATCCAGGTCGTATTAATCAGTGGTATCTTAATAACTTATCTTTAAGTCAAGCTCATGATAATATGGTGTCTTTTGGATTTCCTTTTGGAGGATCAAGTGATATTGTGGTGGCGGTTATCGATACTGGCCTTAATCAAGGTCATCCTGAGTTTACTGGAAGATTATGGGTGAATCCTTTAGAAATCCCTAATAATGGGATTGATGATGATCTAAACGGGATTGTGGATGATGTGAATGGGATTAATAGTGATACGTTAACCAATAACTACAACGACTCCAATGGTCATGGAACCCATGTTTCTGGTGTAATTGCAGCCGCAACCAATAATAATCAAGGGATGGTAAGTATTGCCCCTAATGTAAGACTGATGCCGATTAAAGCATCTCGATTCTTCCCAACTGAAAATGCTGAACTACTTCCAAGTAGTGCCATCTATAATGGTTTAATGTATGCCTACAATCAAGGGGCCCATATTGTGAATATGTCCTTTGGAGGAACCTATTATCTTGAGAGTGAAGAAGTGATGATGCGTAGCTTATCAGCGCACATGATTTTAGTCGCAGCAGCTGGAAATGAAGGCAAAGCTATCTCTTCTGAACCTTTCTATCCTGCTGCGTATGATGGTGTGATTGGTGTGATGGCGTATAAACAAACACCAAATGCGGATGGCTCGATTCTTAGTAGTTTCTCTAATTATGACAACACATATGATGCTATAAAAAACTATGATATTATGGCTCCTGGCCAAAACATATATTCAACTTATCCCAATCAAACGTATGCCTATATGAATGGAACATCCATGGCTTCACCTATGGTAGCCGGGGTGGCAGCACTTTTAGTCTCAAAACTTGGTGGATTCAATGTTTATGATGCTCCTACGATTGCGAAGATGCTTATCGATGCGAATCCTAAAGCTTTAGGAATCAAAGTCAATAATGTGTCCTATGAGTATCCTAAGCTCAATGCATTAAGTTCACTTCTCGTATCTCCTGTTATTTCAGAAGTGCAAGTCATTGATGAAGGTGATACTTTTAGAATTAATGTGAGTGGTGATTTCTTCTTACCTAATATTCAAGCGTTAGTGAGTCAAGGAAGTGTGATTAGTATCAGTGTGGAATCCATGAAAGCCTTAAGTGTGGTGGTAAGTGTACCTGATCAAAGTGAGATTACACTCACACTTCGCCATCCAGACCTTACTCAAGCAACAGTTCAGCTGTACATAGAAGGAGATACTTTAGTTGAAGAGCTGATTATCTCTCCAACTTCTTTAACATTTACAGAAGCATCACCTCAAACTATAGTCGTGAATGTGCTTCCTGAAAATGCCACAAACAAAGGAATAACTTTTACTTCTCTTGACCCTAATATTGTGAGTGTGAATAGCTTAGGCGTTGTGACTCCAATACGACAAGGAAACACCCAAATTCAAGTGAGTTCACAAGATGGAGCACAAACTTCATTTGTGGATGTGAGCGTAGTCTTAAGTGAAGTAGGGTTAACATATCGTGTCAATGACACAAGATTTCCTCAAAAGAGCACAATAAATGCCATCATAACTGGCTCTTCAACGTCAATCACCTCTGGAAGTAGTGTGGCCACATCTTCGAGTGTTACGTTTAATGTCACATTACCGATTGGTTATGTGGTCATTGCATGGATCGTGAATGGAGAAAGAATTGAAACGCGCGCATTAACTCGCGAAGTCACTTTAAGTCAAGTTAACAACACAGTGGTAGTCGAGTTGATTCGTCGAGGAGATTTAAATAATGATGGAAATCTTACCACAACTGATTTAGTGCAACTTCAAAGATTACTGGCTGGCATCTTAAATTCTTCGCTTGAGCGTCAACTTGCTGGGGATGTGAATGAATCAAATTCATTAACTACTACTGATTTGGTACAACTGATGAGAATCTTAGCAGGAATTCCATTGACAAATAATGAAGAAAACTTTCTGAAAGAATAATCGCCTTGGGAACCCCAAGGCGATTGTTATTTATTAACGATGTAATCGAAGATATCATCTCGTATTGGATTTTTCAATGAAAGCATAAATTCAACTGCATTGCTTTTCCCATCTTTTAGAAGTATTTCTTGAGGCACATTAACAAGTGATACTTCACCTAAATATAGAAACTGCTTATCATCACTTGCTTTCTTTCTAACAAATAACATGACTTTATATTCTGGAAAATTTGTGATGATCGATTGTATTTCTTTCGAATCAATTCTTCGATTACTCTTGGATATCCATATCATAGATTCTTTAGATGTGAAGTGATCATGATATTGAATTGATGACTGGATGTGATCTTCCTTATGGTAATTCACAAATATTGGTAAGGTTTTTGATTCATGATGAATGAAATAGCCACCGACATTTTGTTCAATTACCATTTCTTTCCACCCTGCAATTTGCATGACATCCTTAGTAGTGTATGTTTGATATAAGGCAAATCCAGTTTTCTCTGTTTCATTATGATACATGCGCTCATAACGATAGAGTGAATATTCAATTATCTCTTTAACAATATCCTTAAATAAAGGTGACTTAAGATCATCTTTAAAACTTGTAGACAATTGTAGTTTATTTACTTGAGGATCTAGTACCGAGATCCCTTTGAATGAGTGTCTTCCTGTTCCTGTTAGCCATGAATTGGATAAGATATTCTTAATATTTATCACATCATGTTCTTGCATCGTAATGTGATATTCATCGAGTCTTTTTGATAAAAGAAGTTCTAAATCACCGGATGAATGATGCATACATAAATCGAGTGTGATCGCTTCATGAGGGCGTTTCCCATAACCTACAAAGCGAGACAAGAATTTAATGGTCTTCCACTGCCTCTCACTCAGTTCTAGATGAAGAATATTTTCTTTTTCTAAGAAATAATGATAGCTTTGATAGTCTTTATTGGAGAAAAACAAAGTTGGATCTATTGCATTTTCTCGCTCAAAATCCATCAGTGATGGAACTCTATTTAACCTTTGTGATAGTTGATCGTACTGAGATAACAAGAATTTCTTATAATTAAACTTCACTTTATCTAAGGATTCAAAGATTCTATCTTTCACAACTCGTTCAAGGTTAATAGTGGATGGTCCATAAATCAGTTTTGTGCCTTCATGCACAAATCGTCTTAAGTTCTCTTTCTGATAAGTTCGATCACTGGATAATGCAAGTGGAATATGAAAGTTATTAGTGTAGTTACCAATGAAATCAAGAACCAATACATAATCTTTGAACATTGCCTTTCTTAATCCACGACCTAATTGTTGGACAAAGATAATGGCAGATTGAGTGGGTCTTAACATAATAATTTGATTTAAATTTGGAATATCAACTCCCTCATTTAATACATCCACCGTGAATAAATAGTTAATCGTTCCACTAGTTTCACTTTGAAGTTGTTTGATGAGTTCTTCTTTTCTTTGCGTATCATCACTTCCACTGACAACTTCTGATTTCATGTTGTAAATACGCCCATACTCATTAAATAATCGATTGAGTTCAATAGCTTCTTGAACTCTAGAAACAAATATTAGACCTTTTCGCTTTATATCTCTTACCTCATGAAGATTAATTTGCCTTATCAAATGATTAACTCGATCTTCACTGACAAGAGTCTTCAAATCAGTATAATCATCAATGAGTTGTCCATTGATCATTAAATCTTTAATACCATAATAATGAAATGGCACTAACATATTTTCTCTCAAAGCATCATTGAGTCTAATCTCATAAGCGACATGGTAATCAAAAGCTTCATAAACATTGAATCCATCCATACGCTCAGGTGTTGCACTCATGCCAAGCATAAATGAAGGATTAAAATAATTCATGAGATTTTGATAGGTTGGACCACCTACACGATGTGCTTCATCAATAATAACCATATCAAAATGATCTTTTGAAAATGATTGCATGATTTCGGGTTGTGACAGAGTTTGAATCGTTGCGAACAAATAATCACACTCAACTTGTTTATGTGTACCACTCAGTTTTCCATAACTGATAGCTCTATGATTTACTCTTCTAAATGATTTAATAGCTTGATCAAGAAGTTGTTCACGGTGTGCTACAAATAGCAACCTTCGTGGTTGATGGATTGCAACATCAAAAGCTGCCAATAAGGTCTTACCTGTCCCTGTTGCAGAGATGAGTAAACTTCTTCTTTGGTTTTGAGCACGTGCTTCCTTAAGTGCTGCCAAAGCTTTCACTTGCATTGCATTGGGTTGAAGAGTAGTAAGGTTATAGTAGCTTTGTTGTTCTTCGATGATGTGTTGTTGAGTTTGTCGCTTATATTTTGCTTCATACTCACTCAACATTTCATCAGTAATGATTTCTGATCGATCCCACAAGCGATTAAAATCTTGAGTTACTTCTTTAAATAACTGACCTTGAAATGTTGAATGAAGTAAGACATTCCATTCTGTATTTACACTTAATGCTTCTTGAGTAAGATTAGAACTCCCTAAAAGTAATTTCTGATGGTCTTCATATTGAAATAAGGTGCCTTTCACGTGCATGGCATCCATCATATTGAAGCGAACTTCCAAGTTTTTAAATGTTTGTAATTTTCTTACTGCACTTGGCGATGTGAAGTTTAAATACGCTGATACAATAATCTGTCCTTCAATAGCTTTTTGTTCACACTCTAAAAGTGTAGAAAACAATGCTTGTAATCCACTATCACTGAGAAATGCAATCGCCATTTGAAAAGATTCACATTCTAGTAAACAACTTTGATATACACTGAGTACTTTTAATGCATTTGAAGGTTGATTAATAATGAGTTGCGGTTTTAGTCCTTGATGATTATGATGTTGATCATCAATGTATCCTACCACTAATCCATCAAATATTTTATCTTTCATAGATACCCCACAGATAAAAACATTATAGCAGCTCAAGCATTAAAAAACCCATGATTTCTCATGGGATAAGTTATTGAAGTTGCTCTGAAACAAATCTTACTGCATTCTTATACGCAATCTTTTCTACTTCTTCTTTGGTGAACCCTACAGTGGCTAAAGCCATGAGTAGGTTTTGAGACATCGTTGCGTTTTGTAGATCAATACCCATAGATTGAGGACCAAATGGTTCTTTTAAGAAATCCATATAGTCAAATCCAATACACAAATGATCCACTCCAACCACAGCAGCTATTGCTTTCGCATGTTGTGCTAATTCAATAGCATTTTGTCTATTAGGATTCGATGAAATAAACTTCTTAACAGCCACTAAACCAATAAGACCTCCAGAACTTGCGATGGCTTTAAGTTGTTGATGAGTAAGGTTTCTTTCTACATTTTGTTTTTCTCGTGTGTTTGAATGAGTAGCCATAAATGCTCCTACACACACATCACTGATATCATAAAATGATTTTTCATTTGTATGAGAAATATCCACAATAATCTTTTTCTCATTCATCTTTTGTATCACTGCTTTTCCTAATGAAGACAATCCTCGACGTGGATCACCTGAGATTCCTGTCGCAAGCATGTTTTGATCATTCCAACACAGCGATGCTAAACGAACCCCATAATCATACATCGTATCCACAAAAGCTAAGGCATCATCCCCTTCTTTTAGAAATCCCATGCCTTCAATACTCATGATGACATTAAGTTTATTCTCCACAAATGATCCATCAAGTGAAAGATGGATACGCTCATGATTAAGATCTATTTCTTCACGAAGTGAACTTAACATAAACAAAGCATCGTCTAAGGTTTCTTTTCCATCAAAAAAACAAGCCATATTAATAAAGCCAATTTCACCTTCTTCAAACTTAGGAAGATGATATTTTGCTAAGATGTCTTTTTCTCCACTTTTGCGCTTATCGGCGACATCCATCCCAATATCCGCGTGCATATCAAATATTTTCATACTATTTATTATATAATAATTAATAATCTACGCATTAGAAACTTAAAAGGAAATTATGTGATGAAAACTGCACTAGTCAATGCCAATATCTATAACAAGGATGAACATGTAATGCTGATCGAAGATGGAGTGATCGTAAGCTTTGAAAACCAATGTCCTCCACATTATGATGGAGAAATCATTGATGTTCATAACCAATGGGTCTATCCTGGTTTTATAGACTCTCACATGCATCTTGCGTGGTATGGACAACTGCTTCATTCACTAACATTATTTGAATGTTCAAGCCATATGAGTATTCATACAAAAATTCAAGAATATCTTCATACTCATCCTTCATTAACACTTCTTCATGCTCGAGGATATAATGATGGTTCATTTCATAATGAACCTTCATTAACTCGTTTTCATCTTGATCAGATGAGCCCACTCATCCCCACCGTTTTGACTCGGGTATGTAATCATGTAGTGGTGGTGAATACGCTCATGCTAGAAATGATTCAAGAGAGATTTAAAGATCATCTTGATACATCATTCTTTGATCTTGATGATCAAGGACAACTCAATGGGGTTATTAAGGAACAAGGCATTGGTTATGTGAATGCATGTCTTCCAGATCTTTCTAAAGATGATTATTTCAGTTTTCTAAAAACTGCAGCCCAAAAATGTAGTTCGTATGGTATTACTACTGTAGGAACTAATGATTTATGGATGCATAATCCTGAGTACAATCAAGTTAAAGAAGCCTATGATCTTTTTTCAAAAGAACATTTCCTTCGTATCTCACATCAAATTAAGATGGATGAACTCACAGATTTTGATACTCTTGAAGAGCATCCAATTCAAGAAAATGAATTTCAATTTAAAGGTCCTTTAAAGATGTTTGCGGATGGTAGTCTAGGTGGTAAAACAGCTTTAATGAGTCAACCCTATCTTAATACCAACACTTATGGTGAATCCACCATTGAACAAACCCACTTAGAAGCAATGGTCAAAGAAGCAAATCAAAGAAGAATGCAAGTTGTTGTCCATGCGATTGGTGATCAGGCGATTGATCATGTCGCTAAAGCTTATGCCCCTTATACTCAAGATGGAAATCCACTTCGTCATACCATCATTCATGTTCAGATTACACGCCCACAACAAATCAAAACCTTAGCCAACCTCAACATCATGGGAATGGTTCAACCTGTATTCTTACGTAGTGATGCGCCTTTACTTAAGGATAGACTTCCACAAGATATCATTGATCATTCTTATGCATGGAAAACCATGATGGATGAAGGAATGAAGATTGCGTTTTCAAGTGATGCCCCCATAGAAGATCCTAATGTTTTTGTGGGAATGCATAGTGCAATAACCCGAATTGATGCCTATGGTGTTTACCCACAAGGACATACCCCTTCACAATGCATTGATCTTGATAATGCATTAAAACACTTTACTAATATGGGAGCTTACTTACTTCATAAAGAACATGAACTTGGACAACTTGAGGTTGGATATAAAGCAGATTGTTTTGTATCTTCACAATCATTGCATTCATTGTCTATGGATGATCTTCTTCATCATCATGTGAGTTGGACAATGGTAAATGGTAAGATAGTGTATCAAAAAACATAAATAAAACAAGGGAGTAATGAATGACTCCCTTGTTTTAATTGGTTTATTTAGCTTTAAATGTATTGAGTGTTTTATTAATGGCTTCTTCATCACCAGGCTTGAACAATCCTTCTAAACCACCCACTGCCAAGATAAGTCCTACCGTATCTCCATTACTAAGTTTCTTTAATTCCTTCAAATAATGAAATGAATTCTCATCATTTTTATAATTTTTCATCTCTTGAGGTGAAAGGATAGCCACAGTCCCAATGGTTTCAATTCTAAGTGCTTCACCTTCTCGCTCATTATGGAATACAACCGTCAATGTTTTAGGTTGTGCATAAAAGTAAAGTCTACCTTGTGTGAAATCTTGATATTCAAGAATGAAAGGAAATCCGACCAAATCCTCAACTTGTCGTAACCCACCTTCAATATTTGTACTATAGGTCTTCTTTCCTAAAATCTCAGCCATTTCTTTCAACATTAATGCTTCTTCAAGTTGATTTGATAACTCATTATTTTGATTTTCTAACTCTTGAATTTTCTCAGCATGTTCAGTATTAAGTCTTACTCGTTCTTGAATGAGTTGAATTCTTTCTTGTTTTAAAGATTCTACTTCAGCTTTCAATGCATCAACTTCATTCTGTGAACATCCTGAAAGTAAAACCATTGCTAAGATAAATAATAAACCTAGTTTCTTCATTTTTCCTCCACCGCACTTGCGTTTGTGAATATTATAGCATAAGAAACTATAAACTATTTTCCCATCTATTAAGTTTCTTCTTGAAAATTCTTTGGGTTGATTGACAATCAACCCAAAACACCTTCTTAGTGTTCATTCAATAGTAGAATGAACGATTTCCATTGACACTTGCCCGCAAGAAAAGTGTATCATTGACCCCCAGTTGCATCCAGCAACTATTGGTTGCATGTCGCAACTACATCTATTAATCTCTTTAAAATTAATAAAACTTCTTTCTCATTTATAAACTCGAATGGATGAAAGAAGATTGTATTATTAAGAATGTTTTATGGCTTTATCTGACCAATCTTTGTGACTTTATCAAGTACTTTAGATTGACTTCCTCCAAGTTGATTATATTGATTATTACCCCAACCATAAATGGTTCCATTTTTTGTGACTGCAATAGCACTACCACTTCCCACTCCGCTAGAAATCACTTCAACATCACTGAGAATTTGATGGTGATAAACAGAATCAACACCTTGGGTTGGTGTATTTCGCCAATTTTCTAATCGATACAAGGCACTGTCGTTCTTTAAGATATAGATTGAGAATACATCTGTGTGAACATTCTTAACATCGGTGGCAATTTTAAAAGGTGTTTTTATAATAGTTTCAAATGAGTTGTTGATGCGAAAATTATGATTATTTCCTAAACCATACAACTCGTTTTCTTGAGTGATAAAGAGTAATGCCTGATGAGCATAAACCATATGTTTGATATTATAATCAAAGCTTATTTCAAGTGGAACACTTTGACAAGTCACATCTTGATCAAAAAATAGTGAGAGAACATTTCTATCAATTACAGCATCTTTCGATCCACCCCAAATGAACCATCGCCCATCCAGTGTTCTGGCAACCGCACTCCCACTAAAAGTTTCAACGCTAACTTCTTTGACATCATCTAAGACCTTAGTTAGTCTATGGACTGAACCTGATTCAACATTCGGTTGTGGATTAACACGACAATCTTCTTGCCCTAAAACCCACAATGAATCATCATTTTTAAGAATGTACAGAAGTCTTGACTCATTTCCCCATATCATTTTCACATCATCTAGAACTCTTAACATCTCCTCTTTCTTCTCATTGGGTTGCAGCGAAAACAATCTTGAACTTCCCCATTCCCATAATGATCCATCATTTTTTAGTGCAAAGGTGACATTTGATAGTGAAACTACATGTTTCACATCAGTCATGATTAATGTAGGTTCATTAACAGACTTTGAATTTAAATAGCCTAACCCATAAAGATTTTTCTGATTCGAAATAAAGTAAGATGTGCGATGAGTAATAAATATTGAGTCAATGGAATCAGACAATACAAAAGACGGAGTCAAAACTTGACAACCATAAAGCGTTAATAAAATGATAATCAGTAAACCCTTTTTCATTGTATTCTCCCCCAAGTTTAACACTATAATAACATGAGTTATTCACCATAAACATCCTCAATTCAATAAATTAAAAACTTCCGTAAATTGCAATGAGAAGTCGTCCACTTTGAATTAAGAAGTCACTAAGGAACCGTTTGTACCTTGAATTTGATTAAAGTGGAATAAGATGGATTCAGTCGGTGTTTGATAATTGAGTATTTTACGA
>Ga0208242_100581_pt1 | contig 18419 bp, 18 predicted proteins | sample SubbioAug_CSW13A_FD_184825 | JGI IMG/M metagenome (GOLD analysis project Ga0208242, IMG submission 184825) | Serpentinite rock and fluid subsurface biosphere microbial communities from McLaughlin Reserve, California, USA - CR12Aug_CSW13A (SPAdes) | ecosystem: Environmental > Terrestrial > Deep...
GTACAATACTTAATCCAAGTGCAATGACTAATCTTTTCATAGGGTGTCCTCCTGATGTCATTGTAGAGAAGCGAGAAAAAGGATGCAACTAGAATGCTTTGCAAACAGAAAAACAGATGATTGTCTACTTTTTCTTGACTTTTATACACATTTTTCTTAAAAAAAGCATATTTTTATCAATATTAAACCAAATATATAGAGAAACGGTTAGTTTTTTGTGTAAAATGTACATATGAACAACACAAACCATACTCAAAAACTAACCAATGAGGTAAAAATGAGGTATCCAATCCACAGATACAAGGATGTAAGTCAGGATCAATATGAGTTTGCTTCTGTATTGCAACCTTATTATTCAAGGATTGATGCCATTGCATTACAACATCACCAGTTTATCAGTGTGATTACACCTGAATTTTTAGTGTTTGTACTCTTTGATCATCAACGTGAACGGTGGTGTATTGGTCCTTTCTTAATTAGTACTGTTGAGATGGCCAATAAGAAATTAAACTTTAGTGATTTATCAGCCTTGGAATCACTAAAGCAAGTAAATATCAATCAAATCAAAACCATTGCTTCCTTTATCATTTCATTTGTAAAAGGTGACGTCGATGACTTTGAGCAAATCAATCTTGGCGAAAACCTAGACTTGTTTCTTGAAGATCAAAGAGTGGTTACACCACGTCATACATCCATTTATATTAGTGAGACTTTAATATCGCAATTGAAGGATTTAATGATTACAGGCAATGTTTACGAAGTGAGAAGTTTTGTTAGTCATTTTGATATGGTAGCATTAGAAAACATCATTCATGGACATTCTCTTCGTTCCATCAAGAATCATATCATTTCATATATTTCAAGATGCAGCTTCATTGCGATGAATGAAGGTTTAGATTATGCCCATATGATGAAAGAAGCGGATGAGTATGTGTCTCGTCTTGAAACCTATTACACCTATCAAGACAGTGTTAATGTTCTTAAGGAAGCTACCGTGCGCTTTACACAACTCATTTATGATTTCAAGCAAGGGCAATACTCCAAGTACACTAAGTATGTCATTAAAAAGATTTATTCTAATTACAATCAAAACTTAACCTTAGCTGGTTTTGCAAACGAATTAAAGATAAGCAGTTCTCATTTGTCTCGTATTCTATCTTCAGACACGCAGCAATCATTTCATGACCTGCTAAATAGTTATCGAGTAGAGAAAGCGAAGGAGTTGCTTAAGGAACCTCAAAATAACATTGCGACTGTGGCTCATCATTGTGGGTTTTTATACCAAAATCATTTTACACAAGTCTTTAAAAAGCATACGGGAATGACTCCAAAAGAGTATGTTAAATCGGTTGCTCCTGTATTACACATGAACCCTCAACACTAACAAGCCTTAGGGCTTGTTTTCTTTAAATTGTATAAAAAAACCTATGTTTCCATAGGTTGATTGTTCACTGGCGGAGAATGAGAGATTCGAACTCTCGGTAGCTTGCACTACGCCACCTTTCCAAGATGGTGCCTTAAACCGCTCGGCCAATTCTCCAGTGCCTTCTTATTATAACAAATTTTCATGTCTTGTCATCCCTTTTTTGTATGTTTTAGTAATTCGATGCCCTCAACTGTAGGATGTGTTTTAATGATTTGAGTCATGGCTTGTTGGTAAGCTTCTGAATAGGTTTTATTTAGTTGGTTTTGATATTGGTCAACAATGAACTGAATAACCCAATGTGAGCATCTATCATGAGCCACAAAACCATTGAGGCTTTCTATGAACTGAAACACTAAATGTGATGGATATGATTGAATTTGATTGAAAGTTTGCTGTAACTGATTTGAAGCATAGAGTGGAGATTGAAATAAAGCTTGTTTTGAAAGCAAATGAATAAGAACAATGGTTTCTGAAGGCGTAGCTGTATCTAAAGCATTAAACACATCCTTAATCAATTCTTCTGTTAAACGATGTTCACTGGCAAAATTCATTAATTGTAGATAAGGTTCAATCTTGTTTGGTCCAGATGATGAGAGAAATGTTTTTAAAAGATCTTTGAAGTTCATATCTTTATTATAATGATTATTGAAGTTTCATAAAGACAATAATTTTGATGATTGATTTTCTGTCAAAAATTGTTTATGATATACAAGCAATAACAAGCAACTTATTAAATCATGCCCGAGTGGTGAAATTGGTAGACGCAGTGGACTCAAAATCCACCGATAGAGATATCGTGACGGTTCGAGTCCGTCCTCGGGCACCATTCTTTAATTGATTTATTGATGAAACTAATGAAAAACTCTCTATTTAAGGGAGTTTTTATACTTTTATACAGAGAGATATTTTTAGCAAGAAAAGTTAAATTGGCCCAAAATTGGCCCAAAATTTAAACACAACTAAACAACACTAAACTTTTTTAAACAACACAATGCTAAAAATAAACGTCATTGTATTCCAAGTATGAGAGCTCAAATGGGTTTTAATTCCGAAATAATAACCTTAGGAGGTACAAAAATGATCGGAAAAACTCACAACAATGAATACTACTTTAGAGCATCTTATTATGATGAAGTAACCGGAAAGCGTATTAGAAAGTACCAAACAGGTTTTGCGACAAAGAAAGAAGCAAGAATACAAGAGCAAAACTTTCTAAATCAACCACGAGAAGAAGATCATAAATTTTTAACTTTAAAAGATGTTGCCTATGATTACTTGAACCATCGCATGCCCTATATTGAACTAACAAGTCATTTCAATAATCAGAGAATATTTGACACTTACATTCTTCACCACTTCAAGAACAAACTCATTCATGATATTACAAAACTTGATTGCCGTAAGTTTATAGACAAATTAGCTAACTATAATCGTTCAACCAAAACTAAGAACGACATTCTAACATTGATGAAGGCCGCTTTTAATCATGCTGAAGAATATTTTGATTTAAAGAATAATCCAGCTCGTCATTTAAAACGTCTTCCTAAAACTATTGAAGATTCAAAACAAAGTAATATATGGACCATAGACGAATTTAACAGTTTCATTTCCTTCTTTGATCTAGGTGACACTGAAGAACACCGTTGGGCAACATTTTACACTGTTGCTTTTTGGACAGGTATGCGACGTGGAGAACTACTTGCATTAACATTCAATGACATCGATATTATCAACAAACAACTTTCGATCACTAAATCTGTAACACAGAAAAGAACTGGACTAGGGGTGCAGATAAAATCCCCAAAAACTAGATCGTCAATTAGAAAAATATCAGTTGATAACAAAACTCTTGATATGTTGCAGAATGAATATGAATTAAGATCAAAAGAAATGGGATTTAACTCTGATCAGTTCATCTTTTGTAGAACAAATCAACCATATGTCCCATTTTCTGATACTACTATTGAAACTAAAAAGAGAATAGTCATTAAGAAATTAAAATTAAAGTATATAAGGTTTCATGATTTTCGACATTCCCATGCATCCATTTTAATTGGTAATGGAGTCGATATCGTTTCTGTTTCAGCAAGACTAGGACATTCATCAGTTGATATGACACTTAAAGTTTACACTCATCTCCTTCCATCCGCTGAAAGAAAAGCACTAATCACGATTAACAATCTAAGATAATCAGACTTTACTGTATCTTCTTCTAAGTTCAACAACTACACCAATGATCTTGTAACTATCATCCTTCGATAAAACCAAAACTTGTCTCTCTCTAATACTAGAATTAACTGCATAGAGAATCAATAAATTATTCTTACGTGTAATTCTTCTTATTATTGCTGGTTCATTTCCGATTTGAACCAACACAATATCATTATTTACAAAATCAGGTTTCAATTTGACAATAACACTATCACCTTTTTTAACTTCTGGTGCCATGTCATTGTTGGTTTGCCTAATAGAAATATATCTTTGGCCTTTTTCAAACCAATTATAGTCAACCACTTCATACCCTACAATTGGAGGCTTGTTAAGATCATGGTTAAAAGAATATTTTTCATATGTATTTACTACTTTCTGATTTTTGGCACTAAGTAGTTCTTTTGCATTTTCGTAAAAGGTCTTGTTTAATTCTTGTGAATATTGATTATTTTCGTATATACCTCTATCAAGTAAAAAATCTGTAGATACCTGGTAAAGATCACCAATATTTTTAAGAGTCGTAGAATCAGGAACTGTCTTTCCCTTTTCATAATTCAAATAGGTGTGATAAGTGACTCCTATTTTAGTCGCAACATCTTTCTTGTCAAGATTAGTCTGATTTCTAAGTGCAATAAGCTTATTTTTTAGCATAAAACTTTCTCCTTGATAAGTATTTAAATTTAATTAACTCGTATTTACAAATTTACATTGATTAATTTTAAAACTTGGTTTATAATTAATTTAAATCATTATCTGTTTTCTGTGGTAGTTAAATTCTATAATACTGGAGGGTGTATGTCAACAATCTATTCACAAGCACGACAACGGAGAATACAAACAGACTCTTCACTAAAAGATCGAAGAGCACTTTATTTTGATGAAATAGGAATTTCAATCAACGTGTTGAAAATGGTAGAAACAGATCCAAGTTATATTCCTCACCCAAATGTTTCTGCGAAATTAATAACCTACTATCAAGATACTGTTTTAGCAAAAGATGTTTGTAACGCATGTCCGATTACTAAAACTATACAAGAGTTAAATCTTCTATATAACGATAGTAGTTTCAAATCAAATAATATACATTCTATATATAATCATTCTTTTACAATCAAAAGCAGACGTATCATTAAAGAACTCAAAAGCAAGAATAAGCAAAAATCATTCTACTATTATGCGAGATTACAAGCTGCTTTGATAAATCACAATTTATCGAACAAATACAATGTACAATTGATTACTGGTTGCTCAAATATATTACTATCCCAATTAGAAAATAATAAAGCCTACATACCTCAAATTGATGTCTCAAATAACTTGCTAAGGCTTTATAAAAGTAATGATTTGGCAAGAAAGATTTGTAATAACTGTCCAGTACAACAAGCACATAACTATTTAATAAATAAAGACAAAGTAAGAAAAGGAGGAAATTGATTTGGCAGTGAAAGAACTTACATCATACGAACGACTATGTGATCTTGCAAAAAAAGAGGAGCTTACCACAAAAGAAATTGGAGAAGCAGCATCTGTAGGTATTAATAAGGCAAAAGAATTAAAAAAAGAGATTATTCAGTGGATGACTGAGTCAGAAAAATACCGTGTTTACAACACAATAAGAATCCAGACAAAAGCTGTATTTGAATTTCTTTCTAAAGATATCGATGAATACAAAGGAGGATACTAAGATGTTTGAGTACGATGAGTTTGGTTTGTTTACAAGTCAAAAACACATAGATAATTTTCTGTATTACATGACAACAATCTATCAAGAAGATTTTTTTAACTATAAATTCTTTGCTTTACCAGAGAATGAACTTTCTTTCATCTACATAATCTCTGAGATTTTTGACTATCCATTAATATCTGATAATCAAGATTTTCATGAAATATTTAAAAATATTGATAAAGAGTCGAACTACATAGAAGATAACCAACAAGAGGTTATAGATCTTGCTTATGGTTTTTTAAATTTTAGCATTCAAATTAGTGACACTAGAAAACTACCATTAACATATGGAATTTTGATAAAAAATGCTATGGATATATTATCTTCAAATAATGACATCATTCAATTTAAACAATATGAAGTAGTTAATATTGCTAAAAAATATCACGAACAAGAATATCATTTGCAAAGTGATTACTTCATTAGCCTATAAATTCCCCCCCAAGACCCACCAAGGAAAACTATAATCACCCTATGTATAGGAGCTGTGAAATACTAAGATTAGAGATAAGAAAGCTTTTTCTAGTACATCAATAATTGGTTTTATAGTCTATTTTAAAACAAGTAGTAATTCGACTATATTTTCTTAATCTTTGAATTGATTTTTCTTCATTAAACTTATAGACTCCAATAAATCTATAACTAGTTTTCCCGAAGATATCTTTACTTTTAACAAAAGTTACTCTTAAATGTTTCATCTGAGAGTCTAAAGGATCCATTTTGCTTTTATTAGCTCTTGTTTCAGTAATTGTTTCCCAGTCTTCAGATAGTGTATTTATCCAGTCATTTTTACCAAAATAATACACCTTGCCTTCTTTCTGAACAGACAAATGAGGGCACCATGCGTAATAATTATCATAAATTGGAAAATATGCTCTTTGAATACCTTTATAATTTTTTCCTAAAACCTGAGCTATTTCTAAAACGGTTCGATATCTGAATTTATCATCTAATGAAATTACGCTTCTAGAATTCTTAAATTCCAAAGCTGTTTGAAATGTCCAAGGGACAAAATTAGGTAAATTATCGATTCTTAGCTTCAGCTCACGAACAATTGAGTCAATTTGGTTGTTAATTGAATAAATATCTTCATATGCACTTACTCTATACATTACAAACTCATTACCAACATTAATAAGATCTAAAACCTCCTCAATCGAAAGTGTTCTAGCAGTATCATCTTCGGTGTTTTGTACATGATGTCTTTCGTCACATTCAATCCCAATATTTAGTGTAGGAAAGTAAAGGTCAATTAAATGATATTTACCTTCTGTCGTTCTAACATATTGTTGTGTGATTGGTTGAATATCCAACCGATTAAGTTTGTTCCAAATAGAGTTCAAGATATAGTTTTCAAAATCCTTGCGTTTTGTTCTAGAAAACGTCTTAACCAAGTAATCTCTTTTGGGATCATCGACAAAAACGATCTCTTTAGTATTTTTCTTAGTCATATATTTAAATGCTCCTCAATTATTTAAATCATTAAAAACTTAAAAAATGTGAATTCAAAATTATCTCACCATAACACTCTCATGTAGATTATTAATAACACTTAATAAAACATCAATTCTATCTTGAAATATATTAACAACATCAAAATCACTAAATGGTGACTTTTCGACAAGATCCTGCTTCGTTATGTCACCATTTTGTTGAACATAACTAATAATGCTCTTGACAAATTCTTGTTGTTTTGCTGACAATATATTAGCATCTAAATATTTACTGAACTTTCTATTGATTGCTTCTTGCTCGATACCTACAATGCTACGTATAAATACTGCCAGATTCTTTTCTTTAGTTACATTGAAGTAATCATCTTTAGTACCTAATTCTTGCCATAAAATGCGTTCAAGTTCTTTTAGATCATCAGAATTTATCTTGTCTAGCGTTTTTATTTTGAGAATAGTTTCATTAATTTCGCTTGAAAGAAGATAATCTATAACTTTTTCTTCATATGTTTTGAACTCTATTATGTTAATATCTTTCTCCCCTTGATCGATAAGAACATCTTTAAAATCCGTTGAGTATATACTCACCTCATCTGTAATATATTGAATTAAGTATCTTATTTCATTTCTTAATTGATCTAATGTTTCTAGATTAACTTTATTCCAATAAGTTTGAGTTAATACTTCTAATAATAAATCTTTCTTATCAGCAACTTGTGGGATACTTAGTCTTTCTAGCAATGCTTGTGAAATCCGCACTACTTGTTCAATTGCTTTCTTCGCAACTACTTGCTCTGAGATGAATGAAAGCATAATATAGTAGATTTTTAAATCAAGAGCTTTAGCAGATTCTAAATCTTTATCACTATCAACTAATAGAGTTAGATTGTTCTTAACTTCTTGGATATCAAACTTGGATAAATATGTCCATTTGTTTTCGACTGAATACTTATCGACCAATGACATTTTTTCTCTTACAAGGATTCGATCTCTTTTAAGATTTCTGACAGTTTGATACAGTTCTAACCTTATGCTTTCATAATATGCTTTATGAAAATCATTCGACTGATGTTCAAGCTTTTGAAGTTCAAACAGTAAATCCAGTTTCATCTGAAATACTTTTTGTGTCATTGAATACCCTTGATTAATTGTTCTACCTTCAGGATTCATTTCAAAAAAGCTAAAATTATCACAAAAGTCAAATATATAAAAAAGATTCTTATTTTTGAAGTGACCATAAATATTTTCAGATTTGCGAGTGCCTCTACCAATCATCTGAACAAACTTAATCTTTGAATATATTCTTTTAAAAAATACTAAATTTAGGATATCCGGGACATCAATACCAGTATCTAGCATATCTACTGAAACAGCTATTTGTGGCAATTTATTTCTAATACTAAAATTGTCTATAATGTTTTGGGCATATGTAACATAATTATCAACTAATTTGCAATACTCTGGACCAAGCTCTGGGTATAATTTTTCGAATCGCTTAACAATAAGTTCTGCATGATTGTGGTTAAATGCAAAAATAATGGTTTTGCCAATCTTGTCACCACTGTTTACTTTTAATCCTTCGTTCATTAGAGTTTGTAAGACTAAATCAACAGTATTATCATTGTAGATTTTCTTAAAGAAATCAGCTCCACTCAATTCAGTAGGCAAATCACCCTCAGGAGTAAGAAATGTCTTTTCATATTCTTCTTTCTCCTCATCAGGAAGATCGTTATATTTAATACCTTGCTTTAAGAATTTTGTTGTTTTATCCAACACCGTATATCCAACCAAATACTGATCCCTAACAGCTTCTTCCATTTCATAGTGAAAAGTAGGTAATCCTTCTTCTAAATCAAAGGTTGAATAGGTTGAACGTTCAATCTCATCTCTCGGTGTCGCTGTTAAGCCAACGAGAAGTGAATCAAAATAAGTGAATATCGCTTTATATTTATTAAATATTGAACGATGCGCTTCATCAATAATAATTAAGTCAAACCGTCCTATACCAAACGTTCTCTCATCACCATCTATAAGGTTAATCATAGTTTGATATGTTGAAAAGATTAACCTTGCATTTAAGTCAGGCTGTTTATCTTTGTCTGATAAGATTGAAATCGTATAATCAGGTAATAGATTGTTAAAACTTCTTTTAGCTTGTGTAACTAGAGCTGTTCTATCCGCTAAGAATAATACATTCTTAACCCAACGATTTCTTTGTAATAATTCGACCAATGAAATGGCGGTTCTAGTTTTACCTGTACCTGTAGCCATGACAAGTAATGCTTTTCTTCTCTTTTTATTAAAAGATTCAACAACATTTGTAATCGCCATTTTTTGATATGGCCGATCACTAATAGATTCATTTATTTCTAAGTCTTTAATTGCACCTCTTTGGCGCAACTTCATTAAATACTCTAATTCTTTAATGTTGTGAAATCCAAAGATTTGCCTTGCTGGATATCCAAGTTGATCGATAATCCATATTTGATAACCATTTGTGTAATAGACAATCGGAAGATACCCATATTCTTGCTCAATGCATTTTGCATAAAGTAGCGCTTGTTCTTTACCTTTAATAGGAGACACACTTGTTTTCTTTGCTTCCACAATTGCAAGTGGTTTACCATCACTTCCAAATAATACATAATCAACAAAGCCAATACCCTGATTATTTGGCATGCCTTGCACTTTGACTTCAATTCCAGCCTTTTCTGGTAGTTTAATATTATCTTTATCAAGTACCTTCCAACCAACTTCTCTTAAGTATAAATCAATGAATAGTTTACGTGTTTCAGCCTCACTGATATTAACACCAACCCCGAGCGTAGTGTGCTTGTCTAATTTTGTTTCTAAATGATTTACTAAATTTATATCAATATCTACATCTAAAGCAGATGGGTATGCTTCATTTGTTTTGATTAATACTGTTTCATCAAACAAAGGGTAAGATTGAATTAGATCAAGTTTAATTAAAAGTTCTCCAGTAAATATATGCAACTGCTTTAATGAAAAGAGTGCTTCTTTTTGATTAACATCATCATTATGGATTGCAATATTACCAATTTTTCTTATGTAATGTAATGCGTTAAGCATCGACGCATCATTAATAAAGTTCGTGAAATCTTCTGATGAAACAAGTTCGAATAAAGAGCTTCTTTGTGGTATATGATTGTTTCTTAATTGATATACTAGCTTAACTAAATACTCAAGTGCTTTTCTAGATTGACTGGCACTAAGATCAGGACGTGACAAAACAAAAGATTCAGCATCTTTGCAAAATATGTATAAATCTCTTAGCGAATCTATGTTTTTTATATAATCGAAGTTCATAACACCACATCCTATCCGAAATATTCTTGCATTAATGAATCAAATAATTCTTGTGTTTTATCTAAGGATGTTTGAATAGCAAACTTTAATTTGTCAACTTGTTTGACAAACTCAGCAAACTGCTTCTGCAAATTAATTGGTGGTAGTATTATTTTAAAGTTTTTTATATCTCCAACGTTAATATGTGGTGATGCTGATCCCCCCAATCCTTCCATTGCTTTGTTTAGAAAGGATTCAAAGTTCATTGCTACACATACAAATTCAGAGGTACAAATGCTTTCGTTAGGAGATAACAACATACATCGTTGACCGAGCGCAACATTCACCTCCCTATCAATAATTGCAGCAATGCCCAAAATTGCGCCTTCTCTAGAATACACTATGTCACCCTTCTGTGGCTTTCTTCTTTTAATCCTATCTTCGAATTCAGTTTTCGAAATATATTCAATTTGGTCCCAAAGTAGACTGTTTTTCTTAATAATATTAGTTCTGATACACATGAATCCCGTATCCTCTTTTGTATATTTTGGTGTTGAATGTGGACAGTCAACAATAGATTCGCAAACATTAAAGAGAGATTTTGTTATCCAATCAAGTTGGTTTTCAATTGGATCCCCGAACATCTCAACAAATCGGGATTTGATGAGGTGTTCATATTCTTCAAGTTGCTTCCTTCTATTCTCAATTATAATAGTAAGTCTATCTAAAGCAGATACAATCTTTTCCTGTTTATCAATATCAGGAACTTGAATATCTATCTTCTTTAGCCCTTCATTTGTTAACGCCTTCTGTGTAGCACCAGACGCATTTTTGTCCTTTTTATTCAAAAAATCTCTACCATTCAGAATGTAAAACAAGCACTTAGGCAAAATAATATTATCTTTAGCCCTTATAGCAAAGAATCCCGTTGAATAAATATGTTGTGAGGTATTAGAGTCAAGCATAAATGTCTTTTTTGTGCCCGCCATTTTAGCAAATAAAAGATCGCCACTTTGTGCAACTAAGTTTGCTCTTGAAGGCCGGCTATCATAATTAATTAACTCAGTACTTTCAAAATCAATTGAATTAACATCAAGTGCTCCTGTACTTACATATATTTTTACACCATCAAAATAGTCAGGTTTTGACCCTACTAAATCAATGCAATCTATTATTGATTTGTTTTCCATATGCAATCGCCCCTACAAATCTAAATTTAGAAGTGATTTGAGTTCTTTTTTAAGTACTTCAATCTCACTATCTAAAGAGTCAATTCTATCCATAATTGCTAAAGGTGAATCATAATCAATCTTTTTATATTCAGTTTCTAAGTACTTATTAATTGATAAGTCATAATCGTTAGCAATGATGTCTTTCTTATCTACAAAGAAAGATTTCTCAAATCTCGTTCTTTTTGCTTCGTTATCTAGATTATGGAATCTATTGATAATATCTTCAATATCATTATCTTCAATAGGACTACGCTTATCATCTAAAGTGAATCCATCAGCTTCCATATTATAGAACCAAACTTTGTCTGTTCCTCCAGTATTGGTTTTTGTAAATATTATTATAGCCGTTGAAACTCCAGCATATGGTTTAAAAACACCACTTGGCATTGAAATAACAGCAACCAACTTCTGGTTCTCTACTAGTTCTTTTCTGATGGCTTTATGCGCTCCACTTGAGCCAAATAAAACACCATCAGGAACAATTGACGCTGCTCTACCTCCAACTTTCAACATTCTGAGCATTACAGCTAAAAATAGTAATTCTGTCTTCTTTGTTTTAGTTACAGTTAATAAATCTTTAGATACAGCCTCATAATCTAAGCTACCTTTAAAAGGAGGATTGGCTAAGATTAATGAAAACTTATTAGCAGTAGTATTTTCTTCTGATAAAGAATCTTGATATTTTATATCCGGTTGATCAACACCATGAAGCATCATGTTCATTGCACCAATACGTAACATCGTTTGGTCCGTATCATAGCCACTAAACATGGTTGTAATAAATCTCTCTTGATTCTCGGCTTTTAGTAAATCATTTGAATAATGCTCAGTTATGTATCTAGCTGATTCTACAATAAAACCAGCGCTCCCCATCGCGGGATCCGCTATCACATCATTCAATGAGGGTTTCATAAGTTCAACCATCATTCTGATTATGTGCCTTGGCGTTCTAAACTGTCCATTTGTTCCACTGGATGCTATTTTAGCAAGTAGATACTCATAGACATCACCCATGATATCTTTATTGTTAAGATCAAGTGCGTCTAGTCCATCTATTACTTTTAGAAGCACTCTAGGTGTTGGTACCATAAAAACAGCATCTTTCATGTATCTGGAAAAAGCAGTATCTTTACCATTATTTATTTGTTTGATAAAAGGAAATACTTCATCCTTGACTGTATTAAACAACTTTTGAGGTTCAAAATCCTTAAAATGACTCCATCTCAAATGAGTATAGGGGACATTAATATTCTCCTTTTCATTAACATAGTTTCCTGTTTTGAATAAAAGATTTTTAGGTTCTACACCTAATACTTGTGCATTTCTTTCTTTTTTAATTTGATTGTCATCTAGTAACTTAATAAAAAGTAAATAAGTCACTTGCTCAATCACAGATAAAGGATTAGCTAATCCTCCAGTCCAAAATGTCTCCCAAATACTATCTATCTTACCCTTAAGCTCACCTGTAATCATACTTTATCCCCTTTTTTTAGATTTAATTAATAAACAACTCATTTAACCAAATCTTGGCACTTAGTTATGAATAGAAATTATATATAGTGTGAACCACTACAAAATGTATGTTCACATTATTTAGCAGTATAATTTCCCTCATCAATAAATTCCAACAAGTCTCCTGGCTGAACACCTAAATATTCGCAAGCTTTATCAATAACATCTAATGAAACTATTTGGTTATTAGACAGCTTCGCCAGTGTATTTGGGCTTATACCAATATCTTTAGCAAATTTAGTCTTTAATATCCCCCGACGATTGAGCAGATCAATCAATTTATAGTATTTTATCGCCATAATTCACCTTTAAAACATTCTAACACAAATATCTGCAATAGTATATATTTATTGTTGACAGCGAATATAACTATATGATAATATATATTATATAAGATAAATGTCTATTAAAGTAGATATTTATCAACGGGAGGGAGGCAACAATGCCAATAATTCAACTTAGTCTTTTTGAAGAAAAAACTTCCAAAGATAGTAGAAATTCAACGAGAAAGTGTAAGAAACCAACTAATAGTTACATATCCACTAGAGTTACTGTTTATCGAATTACCGACATAAAAACAGATCGTTCCTACATTGGGGTTTCTATGGAACCAGAGGTTCGCTTTGCCATCCATAAGAAGGGCTTTCTTTCAAATAAGGAAATGAATGATCTAATGAGTTCAAGACCTGAAGATGCGGTTTATCAGATAATCGAAGAGTTTGATGATCCCTACTATCGAGTAAATGGTAAAAAAAGTAGAGCAATAAGAATAGAAGCTTTCCTCATTCAGTACTACAACACTATTGAAAACGGGATGAATACTGCGTTAATCTTTCATCACGACTATTCTGATACTACTTTCTGGAAAGAAGTTCTCACACCAAAAATGTATGAGAATTACATTATGGCTGACAAATCGTTGTTGAATCAGCGTTCACTAAAGTACTATTCAAACAAGCAAACTCAGCGACAAAACAAGAAACCCAACTACAAGGAAGTCAAAATTTGGATTGTTGATTATCTTAAAGAAATTGAATCAAAAGAGATTAAGGTCGGTGTACTAGCTGAAAAAATTGGTAAGATAGATCGGCACAATTTGTTTAAATTGATGAACAGAGAAGATTATGGAGCTGTAAGCTTTAAAAAACTATTCCATTTCATTAGAGAGCTGGAAGATTATATCGGAATCCCCCATCGTGAGTTCCCAAACTTGTTTGAATGAGGCACAAAATGAAAATTAAACATAACTTCTCCATAGAAGACCTGAACTATTTCAATGATTTTTTTAGAGCCATGCTCATCAAAACTGACTCCAAGCAGTTTAAACATCTTAGCATTCACCAGACCTATATTTCTTTTCATTATAATATTGAAGGCATTAACAGTAGTGATAATGCAGGCATGAATCTTCCGATGATTATCTTTCTAGTAGAAACTACTTCTAATGCAAAATTTTGTTTAGTTGAGCAATTTACTAATGAGTACTTTGATATTAGAGTAGTAGACAAATTTTCTGACATGAATCCCGATCTTCTCTTTGTCACTAATCAAGAAACCAACCATGTTGGCATTTGTTTTGATTCACTTGAAGAGTTAAATGCTTCTATAAAGAGGATATTGGACTATACGGCATTGTTAATCCTAGATGATCTAGCTTACCATTCTAGTGTTAAACATTAGTTATCTAAAGATTGATGAAATTCATCCAACAACTGAGTAGCTTGTTCTAGGCTTTTTCTAAAGCGTTTTAAACGCTTAGAAATGATTGACGTCGATTGAAGGATTGTTATAACTTCATCATTCAACTCAATCATCTTATATAAATTAGAGGCCAACCTCTCAGTTAGTAGCCTCTCTTTTTTATTTATTGCAAAAGGCTTTGCTACTTTCTTTTTGGGGGCTAATCTAACCCCCGGTTTATTTTCAAATTGATTCTCATACTCTTCTGATTTGGATTTAAGAGATGAATAAAAACTGTTGATGGTTACTTCAGGCTGTTCTAAGAGTTGCTTAATGGTTTTATCATCAAAATTGTTTCGAATGTAAAGATATTTATTTACCTGCCTTTCTCCCATTTGCATGTTTTTGGCTATGTAACTAGATTTGGTTAACCCCTTAGGTAATTGCATATCTTTACGTTTTTGATCATAAATTTTCGCATACGCTGAAATTTGCATCATCTTAGAGTAATCAGAATGCTTTCTTACTTTTACATTCGCTGCTAGCATGAATTCAAGCTCATCAGTGCTGTTTTCAAAAGAAACGACCTTAATGTCAATCGACTCAAACTGAGTATAACCTTCGGCATACAAAGCCTTTACAGCCATAACACGTCGATGTCCGTCCACCAAAATGTAGTTACTGCCTTTTTTTATGCAAACAGGAATGTGAATAATGCCATTTTCCATAATATCTTGTTTAAGATTATCAAAGAAAATTTCGTCCTCAATTTTCAAATAGATTTTGTGGTTATCAGAGTGCTCCAGAACCTTATCTATAGGCACGTGAAGAATCTGCGCTTTTTCATTTGAATTAATCTTAGATTTTTTTTGATCACTACTTTCAATCTCGTCCAATATTTGTTGATTGAATAAATCATAAAAGCTATTCATATTTATCGCTCCAGTTCTCTTTCAAAATAGTCAACACTCTCAGTCTGTTGATGTTGGTTTTCATCATCACGAATTAATTCAGGATTCAAACTATAAATACTCTCAAACAATGAAATACCATAGGTCTCGGCATAATGTAACCAATCATAGAGATCAACTACATGAACCTCTAATTCGGTTTTGTTAATCAGCATACGGACTATCTGATCCTCTATTTCTAACTGATAGTTGTACATTGATAACTCACTTGAGTATGAAGTACACATACGATCAAATTCATCCCAGGTATATACCATTTCATCTTCAGCACTTTGTTGTTGATTCATTTCTAATTCTGTTGCACCACTATCATCTTCACTGTTGTAAGAAAAACTTTCAAAATTAATCTCATCATCATCTTCATAATCATAAGGAATATCGATATCTACAACCTCAACCTTTTCGTATGGCTGCTCACTCGTAACGAATGGGATTTCAAATTCTTGCTCATCCACAAATTCTTTGCTTATTGAAAGTAAATTACTCATTAGAGGTTTTCGCCAATTAAAATTGTAAATATGATGTTGAAGCAAGGTATCAATTAGTTTTGAATACTTTCCTCTGATTTCATCAAGTTGATGTTTCCAAAGTTTTACCCATTTATTTAATGCTTGTTCACTTTGTGCAATGATCGGTTTGTGACTAGCTAAATGCTCTTTGATAATCGTTTTTAGTCCATGAATAATTAGTCTTTTTCTTGTTTTTGTTTTTCTGTTTATTCTCTTTCTTTTTAAAAAACTCTTATCACTTTCATAGTAGAAGAAATCTTCATCCATTTTAAAAACTTGGTTGAGAGTCTTATTAATCTCAACTCTTTTTTCATCACTGATGTTAAAAATTCTTGCTTCTTTAACAGTGATAAAGTCCCGCAGAGACTTTGAGAATTTGTAAAGTTCTGAATCAGGTTTAATAAAACCTTCTTCAATCAGTAAACGATTTAAAACTTGGGCATATCTTTCTTTAATCAGATCCAATGCTTGATAGGTATCCAAATAGATTTCTACTTCTCCTTTGTGGGAAGCAAAAACAGAGTCAGAAATTATGGTTCTATTAATCTTTTTTTGCATATTTTTTAAATAGATTTCTTGGTAAGTGCTATAGGTCAGCCCACTTTTCTTCAGACCTGCAATGATGTCGGTAACATCAGTTAACTCTTTTTCAAGTTTGATTAACTTCTGACTCCAATTATTTAATCTAACTAGATTGTATTCACTTGGATCAACATCAAACTTCTGTTGCCAACTATTCTTTTTGTTTCGATTAGAAATCACACTGTTTCTTAGCGGTTCAAGTTTTGCTTTTGACAACCAACGTACAAAAGCAGAATGATCGAATGAATAATCTTTATTTTCATACTTGTATTTAAAAACACGATTCGTAGTTTGCAAATGATAGTGAACAATATTTTCTTTGTTTTTATGCCTTCCTAATTCAACAGCTAATCCTTTACTTAAGAAGAACTCATCGCATATTTCATAAATGGCTTTCTCATCAATTGCTCTTAAGTCATCCGCAGTGATGTTCATTTCAGGTGGGAAATGCTTATGAGCCACCGGTGATGTGAAAAGGTATAAATCATATAATCTTAGACTTTGTTGTCGATTCTTATATACATCTGAAGACTCTTGAATATTGTGGATATTTCTATCATTAAGCGACCAGAGAACTGAAATGACATTGCTGTTCTGAACAATGTAATGCTCACTTCCTTTTACATTTTCTCCTCTTTCAAATCTATCAATTACCCGACTTAAGGTTGAACTATCATAAACACCTAACTTCTCTAACACATCCAATGGAATATCAGAAGGAAGGATAAGGGCAGAAAAATCAACTTCACCATCATCTCTACCCACTTTTGGTTCTAGTGCAGAATTTAAATTGTGGTCTATTCTCGTTTTGTTCGAAATATAGGCTGACATTGCATTGGATGTTGATTTACTAAATGCATTTTTAATAATGTCCGAATTATTTGAGTAGCGAGAAACAAAGACGTTATATGCCATTTTTAATCCTCCTTTTCTTAATAGATTTAGCCATGATTTTCGTTAAGAAAATTATGGCGTATCTTGACGGCAGCACGTGTAAACTATTGCCGACATGACATCAAGGAAGGATGAAGGTTGTTGCTTTAGACCGAGGTCGCTGGAGATGTATTGACAGCGACCGAGCAAAATATAGTTTGCGTCGTGTATACAATCAACTGCACTACTGCAGTAATACATCGTGCAATTTTCCAGTATTCTTCCTTGTCTAAATTTTTGCATTCAAAAAGAACAAACGTTGTATCAAATATAGAACACGATGTTGTTTAAAGATGTTTAATGATGAACGGTAGAATTAATCAAAAAATTCAGGAATTCTTATTTCTGTTTCGTATTTATATGTAGGAGGTATTTATGAGCAAATACACTATTGAAGTTTTTCTTAATGATGTAACTGGATTTGAGTCTGTAACAACGCTATCAGGTTTAACTTACTTTGAGCTTCTTGAAACCTATGCACTTATCAATGCATTGAAGTATCATGAAGCAAAGATCTTACTTCATTCAAATGAAAGCAATAAACAACTGATTTCGATTGAAGCATTCATAAACAATATTTCAACCGAAAAAATGATTTATGAACTTAGCCATAAGTGATCAGCATGTCCAAATAATTACAATCTAACTAAAGAGGTGTATAATCACATCTCTTTTTAATCTCGAATAATTAAATAATCTCAAAATATTGCTTTTTTAAGGTTTTTTGTTCATCTAAAATCATTTATACTTCCTGTCTTTTGGAGTTTAGGTAAAAATATAGTGCTACAACCGATGCTGTAGCACTTTTTTTAATTGAGAAGGTACAAGGAAATAACTGGTTAATGGAAGCCCTGTTTGTTTTGCAAAGGCTTTGATG
>Ga0208242_100583_pt1 | contig 18414 bp, 19 predicted proteins | sample SubbioAug_CSW13A_FD_184825 | JGI IMG/M metagenome (GOLD analysis project Ga0208242, IMG submission 184825) | Serpentinite rock and fluid subsurface biosphere microbial communities from McLaughlin Reserve, California, USA - CR12Aug_CSW13A (SPAdes) | ecosystem: Environmental > Terrestrial > Deep...
CGTCGCGCTCATCGCCGTCGCAAGAAAACTCCTTACGATCCTTAACGCCATCATCAGGGACGCAAAGCCATGGCGCACACAAAACGCTTGATCGCCAAGACAGTCGCTGAGGAGCGCCTATAAGGCGCGTCTCAAAGGACGAGGACTGCGAAGATCGCCTCTACACGCCTCACCCTCCGCCGAGCGCCATGTCGTCGCGGTGAATGATCTCATCCGGCCCCTTGAAGCCGAGCAGCGCCTCGATGTCTTTCGTCGAGCGCCCGACGATTTTCGCCGCGTCCGACGCGTCATAGGTCACGAGGCCGCGGCCGATCTCGCCGCCCTTGGCGTTGCGGATCACGATGCAGTCACCGCGCGCGAAGCCGCCCTCGATTCGCGTCACGCCCGCCGGCAGCAGGCTCCTGCCCGAGCGCAGCGCCTGCGCCGCGCCGTCGTCAATATGCACTGCGCCTTTCGGCTCGAGAGAGCCCGCGATCCATTTCTTGCGCGCGGTCACCGGATTGGACGGCGTCAAAAACCAGGTGCAGCGCCCGCCTGCCGCGATGCGCGCAATCGGCGCCTCTTCGCGACCGTCGGCGATCACCATATGCGCGCCGCCAGTCGTGGCGATTTTCGCCGCCTCGATCTTGGTGCGCATGCCGCCGCGCGAATATTGCGAGGCGGCGCCCCCCGCCATCGCTTCAATCTCGGCGGTGACGCGCGGCACAACGTCGATGTGTTTGGCGTCGGGGTTGGAATCGGGCGGGGCGCTGTAGAGCCCGTCGACGTCGGAAAGCAGGATCAAGAGATCCGCGCTTGCCATCGTCGCGACGCGCGCGGCGAGGCGATCATTGTCGCCATAGCGGATTTCCGCCGTCGCGACCGTGTCGTTCTCGTTGATCACCGGCACGGCGCGCAGCGACAAAAGCCGCGTCAGGCATTCGCGCGCATAGAGGTAGCGGCGGCGCTCCTCCGTATCGCCCAGCGTCACCAGCACCTGCCCGGCGACGAGGCCCCTGTCGTGCAGGATCTCGGCCCAAAGTCGCGCCAGCGCGATCTGGCCGACAGCGGCGGCCGCCTGGCTGTCTTCGAGCTTCAGCGCGCCGCGCGGGAAGCCCAGCACGCTGCGTCCCAACGCCACGGCGCCGGAGGAGACCACCAGCACGTCGGCGCCGGCGCGATGCAGATCGGCGACGTCGTCGGCGAGGCGCTTCAGCCAGGCGCGTTTCGCCGACGCCTTGTTGGGGTCGACGATGAGCGATGAGCCGACCTTCACGACGATGCGTTTGAAGTCGGCAAGGACGGGAGCGCGCTTGGTCATGCGGGCGGGGGCGAAATGTCCGAGGATAGAGGTTTGCGAGCGCGGCTTAGGGAACGCTTGAGTTAGCCCAGCCCGCCAACGACCGCAAATCGGCGCTTACGGCGCGTCGTTCTGCCAGCGGCGGATAAATTCGAAAGGATAGATGAAACTCAGCACATTGAGCGTGAAATTGTCTCTAATGTTCAGCGCGACTCCGACTTCAAGAAGCACGGATATTGCGATGACGGCCAAAGCCGGGAGCCGCCACGCAAGGACGAAGCCCAGCGCCATCGCAAGCGTGTCGGCAAGCGAATTGACGATGCTGTCTCCTGCGTAGTCCTGCGCCGGCGGCTGCTTCCGGTAGTGGCGAATGGCGAAAGGCGTATTCTCTAGGATCTCCCATCCGACTTCGAGGGCCAACGCGATCATGAAGCGCTGCCCGACCGACAGTCCCGGCGCAGCAAGCCAAAGCAGGAAATAGAACAGCACGCCGTGAATGACATGCGTGAAGCTGTACCAGTCGGTGAGCTGCTGAGAGAGGCCCGGAGAGGCGGCGTCGCCCTCCCAGAGCTTGAATTCGCCGCAGGCGCAAAGAAACGGCCGGCCGAGCGCCCGGAGCGCGCTCGCCTGAACGATAAGCGCGGCGATCGCCGCCGCCGTGACGTCATACGCCGTCGATGCGCTCATACTGACATGTTCTCAGCTGAAAAATCAGGCGTCTTCTCAACTGGAAAATCGGGCGATGGAAAACTAGTCCCCGAGTCCGACGACCTCGGCGTCCGGGGTCTTCTTGCCGCCGGCCGCAGTCGAGAACTCTTCCAGTTCCTCCGTCCAGCATTCAAATTGTCTGCGGCCGTAGCCGACCATGGCTTCGGCGACGTCGTGCGGCGATCTCGCCGCCCATACATCTTGCCCGAATTGCAGCGCCGACCGCGTGTTGATCAGGCCGAAGTCCATGAATCGCGATGCGCAGTCCTGACAGGTCTTGAGCGAAGTGAGGAGGAGGGAAGGCCCTGGCGAGATCATGTTATTCCCCTGGAGCTGTCGCTGTGTGCGCGCCAATTGCAAAACGGGGAGACGCGGCAGCGCCAGCGTCTCCCCAACGACTGAAAAGGGCTGCAATATACCCTCTAAATAGCGTCCGCTTGATACGAACCTATGACTGGAACACGAGTTTTGGCGCGAGCTCTTGAGCCAGGTCAAGCATATGAAACTATTGCATAATTTTCATTTTAGTTCTATCCCTCTTTCAGCGTGTGGCTGTTGACGGCCGACTCGTGAGGCGGAATTCTCGGGTCGGATGGCGGCGGCGCTGGGAGGCCACTGATGCATCGACTTGTCTATTTCAGTAACGCGGATCTTGATCTGAACCTCTCCGCGATCGAGGGAATGGTCGAGAAGTCCGCAGAGCGGAATCGGCCGCTGCGCATCAGCGGGGCGCTGCTCTACAACGGCCTAAATTTTTTGCAAATTCTGGAGGGTCCCAGACAAGCGCTGACGCCGCTCTATTTGCAAATCCGGAGGGACTCCCGGCACTCCGGCGTCGTCAAGCTCGTTCACGAACGCATTTCGATTCGCAGTTACCCGGACTGGGGCATGAAGCTCGTGTGCGGCGCGCCGGAATACACGGCCGCTACGCGGGAATCGGCGCCGCGCGACGGCCGTCTTTCCCCGATGGTTGACGGTTTTTTTAGATTTAGTCAGGCATCGGCGTTCGCCGAGCTCAGGTGAGCGCAATTCTTGCTTAGGCAGTTCGCGGACATCGGGCGCGCTGTCCGCCCTTCGGAGCGACGAATGTTAGGAATTGCCAAGAAAATCGGCTCGTCTGAGAGCGAGATCAAGGCGGCGGCTAGGGGCCGGGACGGCCGGCTTTTATCCGGCTATTTGGTCAATCTGCATCGCGGCGCGGCGCCGGTGAGAGAACTGATGCTCGCCGACATCGAAAGGTTCCAGTCGCTGGGCGCGACAGGATATGCCGACGATTTGCGCACTGCGCTCAAGCGGTTCACATCCGAATTCATCGACCTGAAGGATCGACGCTAGGCTCCGCTTGCGCTCATTTTTTGTCTGCGCAGAGGAATTCGCCCAGTTCGCGGCCGAGCATTCGGCCGCGCCAAGCTCCAAACCATCAGTCGATCAAATGCGTGAGAGTCGCGCGCTCATAGCTGGCGAGCGCGTCGCTGATCGCCACGTGATAGCGCGCCTCACGCGATTGCAGCATTCGCAGATGCGGCGGCAGCGCAGCGAGCTGCTCTTTCGCGTAATCGCGAATGTGCGGAAGGTCGCATGACTGCTCCGCGATCCGGCGACCTGACAGCATGAACGGCTGCAGCAATGGGACGCCTGGCAGAGTTTCGCCCTCTCGGGCGATGACGTCCCTCACCGCGACGCCGTCTCTAAACTCGCGAAAAACCTGCTTGCGGCCCGGCAGCGATCGCTTGCCCGCCGAGAGTTTCATCCGTCCCTTGCCGGCGTATTCGGTCAGCTTATAGGCGATGTCGAGGTTTGGCGCATCGCTCGACACCGCCATATCCGTCCCGACGCCAAAGACATCGATGGGCGCGCCGCCCGACGTCAGAGCGTCGATCTTGGTCTCCTCAAGGCCGCCGCTGGCGACGATCTGCACGTCGGTCAAGCCAGCGTCATCGAGGATGCGGCGCGTTTGGCGCGACAGCATGTCGAGATCGCCGGAGTCGAGACGCACGGCGCGAATATTGAAGGTCGGCCCGCGCGCCTTCGCGAGCGCGACGACCTTCTTGACGCCTTCGAGCGTGTCATAGGTGTCGACGAGCAATGTCGTGTCGGGAAAGACCTCGCTGAAAGACTGAAAGGCGTCCATCTCGGAGGCGCAGGCTTCGATAAAACTATGCGCCATCGTTCCGGCGACGGGCAAACCATAAGCTTGCCCCGCCGCGACATTGGAGGTCGACTCGATTCCGGCGATATAGAATGCGCGCGCGCCCTTTGTCGCCGCATCCAAGCCTTGCGCTCGTCTTGCGCCGAAATCGACGACGCTGGCACCGCGCGCCGCGGCGACGACGCGCGCCGCTTTCGACGCCAGTATCGTTTGCAGTCCGATCTGATTGAGAACGAGCGTTTCGATGAGCTGCGCTTCGGCGATGGGCGCAATCACTTCCAGGATCGGTTCGTTTTCAAAGAACGGCGTGCCTTCGCGCATCGCGTAGATGTCGCCGGAGAAGCGGAAGTCCGCGAGCCAGTCAAGGAACGGCCGCGAAGAAATTCTGAGTGAGCCCAGATAGTCGATGTGCTGCGGCTCAAAACGCCAATGCTCGATCTCGTGAAGAAGATCGTCCAAGCCGGCGGCGATCAGAAAATTGCGTTGCGGCGGCAGCTCGCGCACGAAGAGGCTGAACGTCGCTCGCGCGTTCATGCCCAATTCGAAATAGGCGCGCAGCATCGCGAATTCATAGAAATCCGCGAAGAGCGCGCTGCTGGACACGACCGCTCCTTTTTACGCGTCGACTGGATTGAGCTGGAAGCGCTCGCGCGCCCGGTCGGACCATAGCTATGCCGCCAGGCCCGGGCAAATCTTCCTCGCTGTAATGTGCGCACGCCGTTTAAATTTCGTCTTGGCTATCTTCGACGACGACGCCCGCCTTCCGCATCTTTTCGACGGCGTCTCTTGCGCCTTCCGGCGTTATGGCGCGCGTTCCGGATAGCCGCACATGCGTTTCGAATTCTTCCGAGACGGCGTCCAGCGCCGTCTCGAGCACGCAGACGTCGAGCGCCAGTCCGACGATCAAGACGCGACGCACGCTAAGACGCCGCAGCCGCTCGGCGAGCCCCGTGCCGTTGAGCGCGGAAAGCTGATCGCGCTCGAGCAATTCTCCTTTGCTGACGATCATGGCGCGCTCTGGCAGGCGCAGGTCGAGATGGAAGTGCGCGCCGGCGCTGTCCTGAACGCAATGCGCCGGCCATGGTCCGCCGCAGTCGCGAAAGCTGGCATGGCCGATTGGATGCCAGTCTCGCGACGCGACGATGGGAACGCCGGCGGCCACGGCTTCCGTGATGAGTTCATTGACCACAGAGACGATCTGGTCGGCCCCGGAAACCTCTAAGGCGCCGCCGGCGCAGAAATCGCGCTGCACGTCCAGGACAATGAGCGCGTCGCCAGGCCGTAGCCGGATCGCTTCGCTGGCCATGATCTTGCTCCGCGAGGAACGGCGCGCGCGCCCGGTTCTTATCGAAAGCGCGCGCAGGGCGCGTTCCGTGGGGATGATCCTAGCTGCGGGTGCGGCTCAGCGCGAGCGCCAGAAGCGGGCTCAGCGGTTTGCTGATGAGAGGGCCGCAATGAGCGAGCTCGCTAGGGTCGCCGAGATTTGGCGTTGGCGGGATTTCGACGGTTCGTGCGCGTCGGGCTCCCACCGCCGCGCCCCCAATCCAACTTGGCCATCACATCCACCATGCTCTTGGGCAGCGGCTCTGTAAGGACGTTGGCGAATTTGGATCTCAGCTGCTCGCTAATCGATTTCATTGCGGCGTCAGGCCGCGCTCCCATCTTGCCGGCGGCCGCGTTCCGCATATCGCTCGGCGCTCTGTCCGGCATGACGCATTCTCCTTGAAGGGAGAGAACTGCGTCACATTTGCATTGTTCCCCTGCAAAGTGTTTTAAAATTAAAGTCTTAGCACGGCCAAAGCAGTGGATCGGATGCGACGGCGCAGCCTGTTAAGCGGCGCGCCTGCCGCGCGAACGCCTTGGCTCGATATTAAGTGGCTCGGCGCTAACTGAACCGCCCGGCGGGATCGATCATATCGCGAGGCAGGGGGGCGGCCGCGTCGAAAAGGCGCGGGCCGTTTCAGCTTTAAGGCGGAACCGTGAGCGCGCTTCAGGAATTGTAGGTCCTGAAGGGGAGGACCTGAATCGTGGCGCCGACCAACAAGAACCACAAGCACTCTATGCTCGATAATGCGATGGTCACGACGATCGCTGACTGTTTGCGAGCCATGTTATCAGGCGTAGCCGCTGAGCCTCTGCCTGCTGCAATGGACAAGCTGTTGCAACGAATTGAGCAGCGCGTTCGATCGCAGGAAATCGGGGCTTGATGAAGGGCGAAACGCCCGCCAGATATGGCGGGCGTTGGCATCCGGTCGCGGCGTAATTGGGACAATGATTATTGCGCGAGACGCTCTCTCCGTCAGCGACAGTCCCACGCGCCAGCGACGCTCTCAGCGCGAAGATCGGCGATGGTCGGCGGGGTAGGGCGCTGCATAGGCGCGGTTCATATCTGCGGCTGTTCTGCTTCGCGAGCGACGTTTTGAAATAAGGGCTCGCCGGTCGGCTCAAAGCCCACCTCAACGTCAGACCGTGCGCGGTGGTTTCGAACTTCCCATTGTCTTCCCAATTTGCTGGCGCGGGAAGATTTATGTAAGTATTTGATTTAGTGGCAGGAGTGGCCGGGATCGAACCGACAACCCCCGGTTTTGGAGACCGGTGCTCTACCAGTTGAGCTACACTCCTGCGGGCGCCCAAAAGGCGCGCGTCTTCATTGCCGCAACGACGCCCCGGACGCAAGGGGGCGCGACGGGCCTCCTATCAGGAATTGCCGCCGGAAAGCACCGTGACGGCGCGACGATTCTGCGACCAGCAGGAGATGTCGTCGCAGACGGCGACAGGACGCTCCTTGCCGTAGCTCACCGTGCGGATGCGCGACCCCTGGACTCCGCGCGCAATGAGATAATTCTTGGCCACTTCGGCGCGTCGCGCGCCGAGCGCGAAATTATATTCGCGGGTGCCGCGTTCGTCGGCGTGGCCTTCCATCGTGAAGCTATAGCGCGAGTACCGGTTGAGCCATTCGGCCTGCTTATCGAGCGTGGCCTGCGCGGTGGACGTCAGATCGGTGGAGTCGGTCTCGAAGAAGATGCGATCTCCGACATTGACCACGAAATCCTGATGGCTGCCGGGACTCGCTACGCCGCCGCCGCGTCCATAGCCTCCGCCCGCCAGATCATTCGCGGCTTCATCCGCAGTGTTCTTGGCGCAGGCCGAGAGCGCCAGGACCGCCATGAACGCCGTCAGCGCGACGACGAGTTTGGCGCCGAAGGCGCGTTTCGAAAGCAGCATGAAGAACTCCTGTTAGGACGACCGACTGGGCGATAGTCCTAGGCCTCCAGGGTTAAGCGAAGGTTCCGTCAACCTTGATCGCAGGTATCTTCGGCCTGTTGCATTTGAGCAATTTCGTCCCTTCGTTAATAACAGGTTAATTGGTTAACAGAAGCTTAACACGCTGTTTCGCCGCAGATTGACGACCTTCTGAACGCCGCGCGTCTGCGCGCCATGCGGCATATAGCACGTGTGTATTACGTGGATTGATGACCCGCGCCGGGTGCATCGATTTCGCATCGCAGAAAAAGAACGTGCGCCGGCCGTTCTGCAGCGGCGCGCGCGGTTGCTTTGCAGAGACTCCCGCTCTTAATATTGATCAATGACGCGTGATGCGGCGGCGCGCGCGGTCAGGAGCGTGACATGAATGAAGGCATCGCGCCTTTTTTGTCGCCGTTGACGCTGCTTCTGGGCGGCGGCCTTCTGGCGATAGGATTGCTGTCGCTACTCGATCTTCACTTCTTCAAGACCAAGTGGCAGGGCAAGCTCGCACTGGTGGTCGGCCTCGTCTTCATTCTCGCGACAGAGGCGATGTTCGTCACGAGCGGCGCCAGCGGCCGCTATTTCGAAGGCCAGAAGATGGACGTCACCGACTGCGAATATCAGACGGAGCGGGATTTTCCGGCGGAGCGGCGATCCAACCCGAAGCTCATTCACGACAAGATCGTCGCGTGTATGGATATGCTCGGCTACGACTGGAGCAAGGAGCACTATCATTGCGTAGAGGCGCCGATCTCCACCAATGTCTTCTGCTATCTCCCGCGGGCGGCCATGCAGCGCAGCATCGTCGCGTGGCAGATGCGCTTCGAATAGGTCAGAACAGCGATCCCTGATCGTCGCTGTCGGCTCTTCTCAGGCGGCGCCGCAGGCGCGGGCGTGCAGGCGGATCTGGAATCGTAACGCCCGCGCGCGCCTGGATCCTGCCGTCGGCGATCTCAATATCGAGACCCGTTCCAGGAGGAGCCTGCGTGACGCTGCGCACCAGCGCGCCGCTATCGTCGTGCACCAGCGCAAAGCCGCGCGCCAAGGCCGAGCGATGGCTGAGCGACTCTTGCAGCCGCGCCAGTCGGTCGATCCTGTCCTGATGGCCGCCGATCAAGCCAGCGACGGCGCGGTCGAGACGTTGCGCCGCGCCGGCGAGGCGCTGTCTGGCGGCGGCGTTCTCCTGGCCGGCGAGAACGCGCCGGGCGCGATAGCCCTGTTGCAGCCGCGCGCCGAGACCGCGCAGCTGCTCGCGCACGCGCGCCAGCTCCGCTTGCGGCGAGTGGCGGGCGAGCAGCGTAGCGGCGCGCGACAGCCGCAGACGCCGTCCGTCTCGGGCGGCGCGGGCGCCGGCGCGCAGCCGCTCCGCCGCCCGGTCAAAACGCTGGCGCGGATTGGCGAGCAGGGCGTCGCCAGCGGGCAGCAGGCGCGCGTAGGTTGAAAGCTGGACGCGACGCTGTTCCATGGCGCGGCGGCGCGCGCCCTCCAGTCGGCTTATGCGTATGGCGAGATGTTCGAACAGCTCGACGCGCACCGGAACGGCTTTCTCGGCCGCGCCCGTCGGCGTCGGCGCGCGAAGATCGGCGACGAAATCGATGAGCGTCGTATCGGTCTCATGGCCGATCGCCGAAATGAGCGGAATGGCGCTTTCCGCCGCCGCGCGAACGACGACCTCCTCATTGAAGCCCCATAGATCCTCGAGCGAGCCGCCGCCGCGCGCGACGATCAGCACGTCGGGGCGGGGAATGGCGCCCCCGGCTGGCAGCGTGTTGAAGCCGCGAATGCCCGCCGCGACCTCCTCGGCGCAACTCTCGCCCTGCACCCGCACGGGCCAGACCAGCACGCGGCGCGGGAAGCGGTCGTTGAGACGGTGCAGGATGTCGCGGATGACGGCGCCGGTCGGCGACGTCACCACGCCGACGACGCGCGGCAAAAAGGGTAGGGGTCGCTTGCGCGCTTCGTCGAAGAGGCCCTCGGCCGCGAGCGCCTTGCGACGCGCGTCGAGCAGCGCCATCAGCGCGCCGACGCCGGCCGGCTCCAGCGACTCGATGATGATCTGATAGGAGGACTTGCCGGGGAAGGTTGTGACGCGGCCGGTCGCGACGACTTCCAGTCCCTCCTGCGGCCGCGTGCGCAGGCGCAGAAAAGTCGATCGCCAGATCACTGCGTCGAGGCGCGCATTCTGATCCTTGAGACAGAAATAGGCGTGGCCGGAGGCGTGCGGGCCGCGATAGTTGGAGATCTCGCCGCGCACGCGCACGCGCCCGAAGCGATCCTCGATCGTCTGCTTCAGCGCGTTCGCGAGTTCGGAGACGCTGATCTCAGGCGTATTGGTCTGCGGCGTGTCTCCGCCGATTTCGGTCAGGTCCGACATGGATGAGATATGCTCAGCTTTGCTTCTTGCTTCATCCTCACGCAAACATTGAACTGTCCGCGCGGTGGCTTAGCACGATAAGCGAGCCGCGATGGCCTCCAACATCATCATGTAAATGTCCAAAGCCAGCAAGAGAACAGCGCCCCCATTTATGCCGCTCAGAGCTTTGCGACGGTGGTCGCTGAGTGAGCAGCTGTTCGGCGCGGCCTATGGAAATTCTGAAGCGCAGAGCTCGCTATGAGCGCGGATTGCGAAACGACGCTCAACAAGAGGCGTGGCTCCCTCCTGGAAGTGCTTGGGGTCTTTCTGCGCCTCGGCGTGACGAGCTTCGGCGGGCCGGTCGCCCATCTTGGCTATTTCCACGCGGAGTTCGTCGGACGCCGCAAATGGCTCGATGAGGCCGCCTACTCGGATATCGTCGCGCTCTGCCAGTTCCTTCCCGGCCCTGCGAGCAGTCAGGTCGGCATCATCATCGGCATGTTGCGCGCCGGCCTTGCTGGCGGATTGGCGGCATGGATCGGTTTCACCATGCCTTCGGCGCTTGCGTTGATCGGCTTCGCCTATGGAGTCGGTCGCCTCGGCGACCTATCGCAGGTCGCTTGGCTGCACGGACTCAAAGTCGTCGCTGTCGCGGTCGTCGCGCAAGCAGTGTGGGGGATGGCGCGAAACCTTTGTCCTGATCGGGACCGGGCGACCATCGCCGTGGCGGCGACGCTGCTGACTTTGGCGGTCCCCACCGCCAGCGGTCAGATTGGCGCGATTGCGGCGGGAGGCGTCATTGGCTGGCTGTTCCTCTCGGGGGAAAACAACGGAGCCACGACGCCTCTATCGATCCCCATTACTCGGCCGATAGCCATCGCCTCGCTCGCGCTGTTTGCCGTTTTGCTTCTGGGGTTGCCCATTCTGGCGAACGCAATCCCCAACCCTACAATCGAGCTTATCAGCGGCTTTTATCGCTCAGGGTCGCTCGTTTTTGGCGGCGGGCATGTCGTGCTGCCGCTGCTGCAGCAGGCCTTCGTATCTCCAGGCTGGATCGACCGTGATGCATTTCTTGCCGGCTATGGCGCAGCGCAAGCTGTTCCCGGCCCACTATTCACTTTCGCGGCCTATCTCGGCGCAGCGATGACGTCCGAGCCAAACGGCTGGGCGGGGGGGCTGATCTGTCTCACCGCGATTTTCCTGCCGTCTTTCCTTCTGGTTGTCGGCGCGCTGCCTTTTTGGGACGCTTTGCGTCATCGAGCGGCGGCGCAATCGGCGCTCAAGGGGATCAACGCGTCGGTCGTCGGAATTCTGCTCAGGGCGCTCTATACCCCCGTTTGGACGAGCGCGATCCTTGGCCCAGCGGATTTCGGGCTAGGCCTTCTTGCTTTCCTCTTGCTCGTGCTCTGGCGAACGCCGCCGTGGCTTGTCGTCATCCTCGGCGCATTTGGCGCAACGCTCATCGCCATGGTCGCTTAAGGCGCTTCAACACGCGCGCAGAACGGTCGCCCTGGCGCATTGCTGAATATGAATTTGTTCTGTCCGCGTATTCCACTCGCCTGACCCGGATCACGGGTTCAGTGCCGGAGGGGCGGAACAATGAGTCTGCCAGATCACCGCGTCGAGACGCGCATTCTGATTGAGCCGGAAATAGGCGGTCCGGAGGCGTGCGGGCCGCGATGATAGGGTCCGATCCGCGGCCGGGGGAGCGTTAATCGCTGCGAAGGCCACGTTGACGCGTGTTCGTTGACGCCCTATTTTTGGCCCCAGACCGATCTGCAAGGCTGGGTGCGCCGTCGTTTTGCGAAACGGCGCCGATGTAATGCGCGAGGAAGAATCGTGGATCAGTCGGTGAGCGGCGATCCGGAAAAGACTACGGTCGGCATCGCCAAATCAGAAACAGGCATCGACGGCTTTGACGAGCTGACATTGGGCGGCCTGCCGACAGGTCGCCCGACCCTCGTTTGCGGCGGCGCGGGCTGCGGCAAGACGCTCTTTGCTTCGACGTTTCTAATACACGGCGCCCGTGCGCTGGGCGAGCCAGGCGTATTCGTCACCTTCGAGGAACGCCCGACGGACATCGTCAGCAATGTCGCGTCGCTTGGCTTCGCCCTCGACCAACTGGTCGTCGAAGACAAGATCCATATCGAACATATTGCGATCGACCCGTCAGAGTTCGTGGAGATCGGCGATTACGACCTCGAGGCGATTTTCATCCGGCTCGAGGCGGCAGTCGAGAGGATCGGCGCAAAGCGGGTGGTCCTCGATACAATCGAGTCGCTGTTCGCCGCATTTTCCAACCCCGCCATACTTCGCGCCGAAATTCGAAGACTGTTCGACTGGCTGAAAGAACGCAAGCTGACGACGGTCATCACGGGCGAGCGCGGCGACGGCGCATTCACGCGCCAAGGACTCGAAGAATATGTTTCGGACTGCGTCTTATTGCTCGACCACCGAGTACAGAATCAGATTTCGACGCGTCGGCTGCGCATCGTCAAATACCGCGGAACCGCTCACGGAACGAATGAATATCCATTCCTGATCGACTCGGACGGCTTCAGCGTTTTGCCTGTCAGCGCGCTTGGCCTCAATCACAAGGTTTATGACGAGCGCATTTCATCGGGCGTCGACGACCTCGACGAAATGTTGTCGGGCAGGGGGTTTCATCGCGGATCGAGCATTTTGATCTCGGGCGTCGCCGGTTCTGGAAAGAGTACGCTGGCCGCCTCGTTCGTCGATGCCGCTTGCAGAAATGGGGAGAAGGCCGCTTATTTTTCCTTTGAGGAATCCGCCGATCAGACCGTGCGCAACATGCGCTCAGTCGGCATCGACCTGAAAGATTATATCGACGGCGGGCGTCTGAATTATTTCGCGGCGCGGCCGACCTTTTACAGCCTTGAGATGCATCTGGCCGTCATGCTGCGAGAAATTGCCCGCTTGAAGCCGCGTATCGTCATTGTCGACCCAATTTCGGCCTTCGATCGATCGGGCGAGTCGAACGAAGTTCAGACCATGCTGCTGCGGATGGTCGATTACCTGAAGTCTCATGGCGTCACTGGCGTGTTTACCAATCTTACGCATGCCAAGGGCGATGAGACGCTGACTGACGTCGGTCTGTCATCGCTGATGGACGCATGGATTCTCATGCTCAATCGTGAGGCGGGCGGCGAATTCAATCGTGAACTTTATCTCCTGAAAGCAAGAGGTCTGCAGCATTCAAATCAGGTTCGCGAGTTCATCATGAGCGAAAATGGCTTGCAGCTGCGCGCGCCCTATCTCGGCCAGGAAGGCGCGCTGACCGGATCGAGGCGACGCGCAAAGGAAGCCGAAGCGAGACGGACCGAGGCCGTTCGCGCCGCTGAGGTAGCGCGTTTTCAGCAACAGGGGGAGCATCGCCGTCGCAAACTCGAGGCGCAGATCGAGGCGCTGCGCGCAGAGATGGCTGCGGAAGAACTGGAGGCAAGGCGACTAATCGATGCCGAAAGCGCGTATCTCAGACGGGCGAAGCTCGACGAGGAGGAAGCGCGAGCGATGCGAGAAGGCGTTGCAGTGCGAAAGCGAGTCGATGGTGGCGGCGATGGCGCAGAATGAAACGACGAAATTGATACTCTATGTCGCGGGCGAGACTCCGAAATCGCTGGCGGCGATCGCCAATCTCGAACGCATTTGCAGTGAACACCTCGACAACAGATACGAAGTACAGGTGATCGATCTCAAGAAAGAACCGCGTCTTGCGCGAGAACACAGCATCGTCGCCATCCCCACGCTCGTCCGTCAACTCCCGGCCCCCATTCGAAAGATTATTGGCGATTTGTCCGACGCCGAGAAAGTTCTGGTCAGCTTGAACGTCAAAGGCGCTCAATGACGACCTCCGATTCATTTCCAAGGACGCCGCACTCGGACCAGGAGTTGCTGCGGCGCCTTGAAGAGGCGGAGGAGACTATTCGCGCAATCCGCGAAGGCGAAATTGACGCGCTCGTCGTCCGAAAGACCATGGACGAAGAAATATTCACGTTGCAGGGCGGTGAACACTCCTATCGCGCTTTTATGGAGACGATGGGACATGGGGCCGCCGCGTTGGGCGCCAAGGGCGAAGTGCTCTACGCCAACACCGTGCTCACCACGCTTATCGAAAAGCCGCTGTCCCGCTTGCAAGGACAATTGCTTCTAGATCATTTTGAAGCGCCGGTATCCTTGCAGCTCAAGACGCTGCTCAGCGAGGCGGAGCGCTCGGGAAGCGGCGCCAGTTCCTGCGAGATCTCGCTCGTCCGCGGCGGCGAACTTCGGCATTACCTCGCGTCCGCGGAACCATTGCAGATCGGAGTCGTCGACGGCTGGGCGCTGACTCTGACGGACCTCACGGATCGCGTCCGTGCGCAAGAGACTATGGCGGCCGAGGGCACGGCGCGCGCGATCATCGCCTCCGCCAACGAAGCCGTGGTCGTCTGCGATGCAGCGGGCAGGATCACCCACGTCAACGCTGCGGTTCTTGCGATCGAAGACGGCGCACTTATTGGTCAGCCTTTTCATGAAGCGATCCGGCTGGAAATCAAGGATGCAATCGGTCTCGTCAGCGCCGAGGAACTGGTGCGAATGGCGATCGCCGGCACGGAAGTAAAAAGCGTGGAGGCGCACGCGCCGCATGCGCCGCATGCGAAGACCTTGCTCATCAGCGCCGCTCCTCTGTCTCCAACGAGCGGAACGAACAAGGGCTGCGTCATAACATTGGTCGATCTTTCTCAGCGCAAGTCCGCCGAGGAGCGCCAGCAGTTCTTGATGGCCGAACTCGACCACCGCGTGAAGAACATTTTGACGCTCGTTATGGCGATCCTTCATCAAACCGACGACGCAGACATTAAAGGCTTCAAGACGACGTTTGCCGGCCGCATTCAGGCCCTTGCCGCCACTCATAATTTGCTCGCCACCAACTCCTGGGCGACTTTGCCGCTGGAGGAATTATTCAAAGCGGAACTCGCTCCCTACATTGCTCCCTCGAGCGATCGCGTCGAAATTATCGGCCATCGGCTGGAGTTGAAGCCGAGATCAGCGGTCGCAGTAGGCTTGATCCTGCATGAACTCGTTTCGAATGCGGTGAAGTATGGCGCCCTGTCGACGCCGAATGGGCGGATTGTTTTTGCGGTGAAACACTCTTTGGACGGGAAGAGCGCTCAGATCGAGTGGCGAGAGACTGACGGGCCATCGGTCAGCTCGCCACTGCGAAAGGGCTTTGGTCGGACCGTGATCGCCAATAGCCTGAAATATTCGCCGGGCGGAGGAGCCGATCTGGAATTCCTGGAAAGCGGCGTTCGCTGTGTGCTCCGCATACCCTCCGAAGACATTGTCGAGGGAAGCGCGTCCTAGAGCGCTTCCCGATCACTAACGCAGCTCGCTCATCGAATAATGCGTCGGTCGGGCCGGGCCATTCGCCAGATCGAAGAGAAGGTTCGGCGGGAGCTGCGACTGCCCTTCCGTCAACTGCTCGGGCGCGTCGACGTTGCCGCGAAGATACCAGCCGCTGACATCAAGAGGCGGCAGCGGCGGCAGATTTTCGGCGCGCGCGTTCACAGCGCCAGCAATCAAGATGAACGACAGGAGGGCGAGGGAGCGGCGCATGATGTGCTCCTATTTTCGCGCGCGACATTGCGTCGAATGGCGCAGCGCCGAAAAGGAAGCATGGGCGACAACGGTTAAGGGAAGGTTAACCCTATTGCTTAACCAAGTTTCTTAACTTAGCGCGCGCCTGCAAAGCGTATCCGCGACCTTCTCGTGGCTCAGGCCGCCTCGGCGGATTCCTTCAGAACGCTGCAGATCCCGGCGACGAGAGATTCGACCAATTCGCGGTCGTCGCCTTCGCCCATGACGCGGATCACGGGTTCAGTGCCGGAGGGGCGAACAATGAGTCTGCCGGAGCCGCCGAGTCGCGCCCGCGCATCTTCGATCGCAGACGCCACCGCCGTGCGCTCCAATTCGCGACGATGGGCGCGCACATTCTCCAATACCTGCGGCAGCGGTTCGAACCGGTGGCAGACTTCGCTCACCGGACGATCCTGACGCTTCACCTCCGCGAGCACCTGCATCGCCGTTACGAGCCCGTCGCCTGTCGTGCAATAGTCGGAGAGAATGATATGGCCAGACTGTTCGCCGCCAATGTTGTAGCCAGCTTCGCGCATGCGCTCGATCACATAACGGTCGCCGACGGGCGTTCGCTCCAGCGTGAGCCCGATCGAATTCAGATGGCGCTCTAATCCAAGATTGGACATGATTGTCGCGACGAGGCCGGGCTTGGCCAGCAGCCCTTGATCGCGCCAGCTTTCGGCGACAACCGCCATCAGCTGATCGCCGTCGATCAGGCGCCCATTTTCGTCGACCATGATGACGCGGTCGGCGTCGCCGTCGAGCGCGATGCCCACGTCGGCGCGCAGCTCGCGCACCTTGTCACGCAGCGCCTGCGGCGCAGTGGAGCCCACGCGATGATTGATGTTGAACCCGTCGGGTTCGACGCCGATCGCGATCACTTCGGCGCCAAGCTCCCACAGCGCCTCGGGAGCGACTTTGTAAGCCGCGCCATTCGCGCAATCGACGACGAGGCGCAAACCTTCCAAGCTCATATTGCGTGGCAGCGTGCGCTTGGCGAACTCGATATAGCGCGCGCGCACGTCGTCGATGCGGCGGGCGCGTCCGAGATCTCTCGGTCCCGCGCGTTTGCGCAACATATCGCCGTCGATGAGGCGCTCGATGTCGTGTTCGATCTCGTCGGAAAGCTTGTGGCCGTCCGGTCCAAACAGCTTGATGCCGTTGTCCTCGAAAGAATTATGCGAGGCGGAAATCATCACGCCAACATCGGCGCGCATCGACCGCGTCAGCATGGCGACCGCGGGCGTCGGCATTGGCCCCAGCAGCAGCGGATCCATGCCGACCGACGTGAAGCCGGCGACAAGCGCATATTCGATCATATAGCCTGAGAGCCGCGTGTCCTTGCCGATGACGACGCGATGCCGACCTTCGCCGCGATGAAAGATCAGCCCCGCCGCCTGCCCAACCTTGAGCGCGAGCTCCGGCGTGATCTTCTCGTTGGCGAGGCCGCGAATGCCATCGGTGCCGAAATAGGTGCGGGTCATTCGAGATCCTCAGCGAGCGGCGCCCGAGCGCCTCGGCGCCAATTCGGCGCATCCTTCACGCTATCTGTCACACCAAGTCGGCGCATCTATGGCCATAAGGCCAAATGCGCGTTTTCGCCAGCCTTACGAACGGGTAAAGAACAGTCGCACATCGTCTGAACGGAAGTCCACATGGAAGTTAAAATCTACCATAATCCGGCCTGCGGCACCTCGCGCAACGTGCTCGCCGCACTAAGAGAAGCCGGCTACCAGCCGCAAGTGATCGAATATCTCAAAAACCCGCCCGATCGGGCGACTTTGAAGGAGCTTCTGCGTCGCATGGGCAAGAACGTGCGCGACGTCCTGCGCAAGCGCGGAACGCCGTACGAAGACCTGAGACTCGATGATCCCACCCTGTCAGACGACGAGATTTTCGCCGCCATCGAAAAGCATCCGGTTCTGATTGAGCGGCCGATCGTTTCGATGGGCGATAAGGCGGCGCTCTGTCGTCCCGCCGAGACGATCAATGATTTGATCGCGCGGACCAAGACTTAGCGGTCCAAGACTTAGCGGCCCAAGACTTAGAGGCGTTCTCGGTATCGGATGCAAAAAACCCAGCGGCTGGGACCGCTGGGTTTTTTTCGTTAGATCGGATGCGGCTCCAGGCCGCCGACGTCCGGCTCTGGCTTTTGCCCCGTCGTCGGCACCGCCGAGCCGCGCGGCGGCGGCGTCGGCGTCGACTCTTCGCGCACCGGTCGCTTGCCGGCCAGCAGGCCTTTGATCTCGTCGCCGGACAGCGTCTCGAATTCGAGAAGCGCATTGGCGAGCGTATCCAGATCCGTACGCTTGTCGACGAGGATCTGCCTGGCCTTCTCGTAAGCTTCCTGCACCAGCCGGCGCACCTCCGCGTCGATCGTCTCCTGCGTCTGTTCGGAGAAGGTCTGCGTGCGTCCGAGCGAGTAGCCGAGGAATTGTTCCTGCTGCGGGTCCGCATAGGCGACGGTGCCCAGCTTGTCCGAGAAGCCCAGCTGGGTGACCATCGCGCGGGCGATGCGCGTCGCCTGCTGAATGTCCGAGGCGGCGCCGGACGTCGTTTTCGCCGCCCCAAAGATCAACTCTTCGGCGACACGGCCGCCCATCGCCATGGCGAGCATCGCCACGAGCTGCTCATAGCTCTGCGAGATCTGATCGCGCTCGGGGAGACCCTGCACCATGCCGAGCGCTCTGCCGCGCGGAATGATCGTCGCCTTGTGGATCGGAATCGAGCCCGGCACGTTCAAGGAGACCAGCGCATGGCCGCCCTCGTGATAGGCGGTGAGTTTCTTCTCCTCATCCGTCATCACCAGCGTGCGCCGCTCGGCGCCCATCATGATCTTGTCGCGCGCGTCCTCGAACTCCTGTTTCGTGACGATCCGCTTCGAACGCCGCGCCGCGAGCAGCGCCGCCTCATTGACAAGATTCATCAGATCGGCGCCCGAGAACCCCGGCGTGCCGCGCGCGACGATCTTCAAATCCACGTCCGGCGCCAAAGGCACCTTGCGGGCGTGAACCTTGAGGATCTTCTCGCGGCCGATGAAATCCG
>Ga0208242_100585_pt1 | contig 18368 bp, 9 predicted proteins | sample SubbioAug_CSW13A_FD_184825 | JGI IMG/M metagenome (GOLD analysis project Ga0208242, IMG submission 184825) | Serpentinite rock and fluid subsurface biosphere microbial communities from McLaughlin Reserve, California, USA - CR12Aug_CSW13A (SPAdes) | ecosystem: Environmental > Terrestrial > Deep...
GGGGGGAGCCACTGGCGCGCCTTGTAGTCGTCGCGGCGGGTATCGGTGAGCTTGACCGCCTCGCCGCCGGCCACCGCCTGCACCGCCAGCTGCGGCGGCGTGTGGTGGGCCGACCAGCGCAGCAGCAGGCGCGTGCCGTCGGGCGAGAGCGTGAAGTCCTCGACGCCGTCGAGCGCGGTCACTTCGCGCACTTCGCCGCCGGTGCTGGGCACCGCGCACACTTCGTAGTCGCCCGGCCAGGCGCGGTTGCACAGGAAGTAGGCGGTGGCGCCGTCGGGCGACCACTGCGGCGACGAGGCCTCCCAGCGGCCGGAGGTCAGGCGGTTCGGGCGCTGGCCCGGCACCACGGTGTAGAGGTGCGAATAGCCCGATTCCTCCGACAGGAACCACAGCGTGCGGCCGCCCGGCAGCCAGCCGAACTCGTTGAAGTTCCAGTTGATCCAGGCCGGGTCGGTGAGCCGGTGCGCCGGTACCAGCTTGCCGCCGGCGAAATCCACCGTGGCGATCCAGCGGTCCTTGTTGTCCACGGCGCGCGCCATCAGCGCCACGTTGCCGCCGTCGTCGCTCCACTGCACGGCGTCGATGCGCACCGCGCGCTCGCCCTTGAACGGCTCCAGGCCCGCGGCCTTGCGCAGGTCGGCCAGCGGGTCGCTGGCGATGCCCGGCAGCGCGGCCAGCGCCAGCTCGCGCGAGGTCCCCGCGGCCAGGTCCACCAGCACCAGCTTCTGGCCCTGCGGCGGGTTGCGGCCCACGCGCACGCGCACGTCCTCGGCCTCTTCGTAGCCCGACTCGGTGACGTACTTGGGCATCTTGCCGGCGCGGCCCTTGGCGGCGTCCTTGGGCTCGGTGACCACCAGCAGCCAGCGGCCGTCGGGCGACATCGCGGTGTTGCTGATGACCACCTTGTCGCCGAGGTAGACCGGCGCGGCGGCCCGGGTCGGGTCGGCCTTGCGCTGCGCTTCGGCGTTCTCGCGCTGTGCATCGCGGAAGGCCTTCTCGCGCGCCAGCTGGGCGCTCAGGCGCAGCTGGTGGTCGCGCAGCGCGTCGGCCTCCGGCGCCGCGGCCGGATCCTTCTCGGCGCGCGGCAGCGCGGCCGGCTGGACCAGGCGGGTGTCGGGGCTCCAGCGGAACCAGTCGTTGCCGGCGCGCCAGACGACGCTGCGGCCGTCGGCGCCGAAGCGCGGCTCGGACTCGGCTTCGGTGCTGCGCGTGAGCTGCAGCAGCGGGCCGCCCAGCACGCGCAGGAACACGTCGCCGTTGCGCACGAACACCGCCTGCCGGCGCGCCGCGTCGAAGCGCGGGTTGGCGGCGTCGAGTTCGGCCAGTGCCGCGCCTTCCACCTTCGCCGGCTCGCCGCCCGACACCGCCAGCGTCCAGGTATCGCGCACCGGGCTGCCCTCGCGCTTGAGCGTGAAGTTGGCGCGCTGGCCATCGAGGGACCACCAGGCCGACTCCACCGGCGGGCCGATCCAGTCCGGATGCGCCATCGCCTGGTCGAGGGTGAGCGTGGGTTGGGCTGCGGCCGGCAGGGCGGCGACGCACAAGGCGAGGGCGGCGGAACGAAGGCGCATTCAGGGCTCCGGGAGTCGAACTGGCCGGCAAGCCTAGCAAAGCCGGCGCGCCCGCCACGCGTGCGCTTCCACCTCCCGGCGTTTTGCGGCGACAATCGGGCAACCGAGCGCGGCGCCCCCATGCAAGCCTACGTCTACAAGTCCCTGCGCAAGTCCGACACCTACCTCTACCTGCGCCGGCGGGATGACTTCGCCGCCCTGCCCGAGGCGGTGCGCGCGCCGCTGGGCCAGCTCGCCTTCGTGCTGGAGTTCGAGCTCACGCCTTCGCGCAAGCTCGCCCGCGCCGATGCCGCCCTGGTGATCGCCAACCTGCAGTCGCACGGTTTCCACCTGCAGTTCCCGCCCACCCAGCCCGATCCGATGGTCGATGGTTGAGCGCGCCCGCCCCTGGCAGCCCTGGGCCTGGCTGGCGCTGGGCCTGGCGCTCTGCGCGGCCTTGCTCTGGTCGAACCCGTTGGCCCTGCTGGCCGGCTGGCTGGCGCAGCCGGCGCTGGCCTTCGGGCTCTCGCGCCTGCGTGGGCTGCGCCCGGCCCTGCCGGCACCGCTGCATCAGCGCGACCTGCTCGGACTGGCGGGTCTGTGGGGCCTGGGCCTGGCCGGCATCGCACTGGCCCTGGCCTGGCCGCTCAAAGCCCTGGTGGATACCGGAAGCCTGGCCGCGGCCCTGGGCCTGGGCACGCTCTCGGGCCTGGCCCTGCTGGTGGCCTGGCGGGCCTGGCCGGCCTTCGGCCAGGCCGGTCGCGAGGGCGGCTCGCTGGCGAGCCTGTTGTCGCAGGTGGGCGCCGGGGGGCCGGCCGAAGCCGGCCGCGGCTTCCTTGTCGGCGCCGCGGTCGCCACGGTGCTGGCGGCACTGGTGGTGCTGGCCTGGCCCGGCCTGGTGCCGGCCGGGCTGCGCGCCTGGGGCGTGGCGGGCTTCGCGCTGCTGTCGCTGGCCGTGCACGACGTGGTCGCGCGCCTCGGCACGGCGCCGGCGGCGGATGCCGCGCGCGGCCTGGCCGACCTGCCGATCATCGGCGACGAGGATGGCCCGGCCGAACCGCCGGCGCCCGACCTCGAAGACCCCAACGACCGCCTGCTGGCCGCCACCCGCGCCGGTCGCATCGAGGCCGCGCTGGCCGCGCTCGCAGCCGGCGCCGACCCGGGCGTGCTGCCGCATCCCGACGACCGCGACCAGCGCAGCCTGCCGATGCTGGCTTCGCTGCTGGGCGACCTGCGCCTGCTGCGCGAACTGATCGCCCGCGGCGTCGACCTCAACGCCGCCCACGCCGGCCTGACCCCGCTGCTGGCGGCCACCCGCGACAGCTGGCACGGCCGCCCCGAGGCCGTGATGACCCTGCTGGCCAACGGTGCCGACCCGCGCCGCGCCGATGCCGAGGGCAACACCCCGCTGCACCACGCGGCCCGCAGCACCGACCCGGCCGTGGCCGCGCTGCTGCTCGACGCCGGGGCCGTGCTCGAGGCGGTCAATGCCGAAGGCTTCACCCCGCTGGGCGTTGCCTGCGCCAGCGGTAACTGGCGGCTGGCGCGCTTCCTGATCGAGCGCGGTGCCCGGCCCGACCCGGTCGAGGGCCAGCCGGCCCTGCTGGCCGCCGCCGCGGGCGACGACGACCCGGCCGGCGTGCAGCTGCTGCTGCGGCACAAGGCCCGGGTGGACGCCCGCGGCCAGCGCCAGCGCAGCGCCCTGCACCTGGCTTGCGCCGCCGGCAACGTGGACGTGGTGGCCGCCCTGCTCGACGCCGGCGCCGACCGCAACGCCCGCGATGCCGATGGCCTGACCCCTCTGCTCGAGACCGCCCGCCACGGCCAGGCCGCGGTGCTGGCGCGCCTGGCCCAGGCCCGGCCGGATACCGCCGCGGTCGATGCCCTGGGCCGCAATGCCCTGGTGCTGGCCGCGGGTTCCGAGGCCGGCCCCGAGTTGGCCCGGCACCTGATCGCCATGGGCGTGGACCCCGAGCAGCGCGACCAGGACGGCCGCCGGGCACTCGAGCATGCCCTGGGCCTGGGCCGCTGGCCGCTGGTGGCCGTGCTCGACCCGGCCTACCCGCTGCCGGCGAGCGTCGCCGAAGGCCTGGCCGAGGGGCATTTCGAGAAGAGCCCGCGCGAACTGCTGCGCGAGGCCCTGGTCGGTGGCCGGCTGGAGTCGGCCGAGGCGATGCTGCGGCTGGGCGCCGGTCCGGATGCCGCCGGCCTGGCCTCGCTGCTGCTCGAGTTCGCCGGCGAGGGCGACCTGGTCACCTTCGAGTGGCTTCTGCGCCACGGCGCCGGCGCGGGCATGGTGCTCGACGCCGGCGACAGCGTGCTCTTCCACCTCTTCGACCGCGGTGGCCCGGCTGCGCCGGCCCTGCTGCGCCTGCTCGAGCGCGCCGAACCCGTGGGTGGCCGCGGCGGCCTGGCGCGTTGGCTGCAGGCCTGCCTCGACGGTGACCACGTCAGCCGCGGCTGCGAGCAGCTGGCGCTGGGGCTGCTCGAGCGCGGCGCCGATGCCTTCGGTGCCGCCGGCGACCCGCCGCTGGTGCTGGCCATCCGCCTGGGCTGGCTGCGCCTGGCCGAGGCCCTGCTGGCGACCGGTGCCGACCCGAACGTGCGCGACGGCCGCGACCAGACCGCCCTGCACGCCGCGGCGGCGCTGGGGCGTGCCAATGCCCTGCGCCTGCTGATCCGCCACGGCGCTTCGCCCTCCTTGTGCGGTCCCGACGGCCAGACGCCGCTGGGCCTGGCCCTGGCGGCCGACCGCCGCGAGCTGGCGCACTGGCTGGAATGGAAGCTCTGGCAGCTGCCTGGCCGCACCCTGGTGCCGGCCGACCTGCCCGCCGCGGCCATGGCCGGCGATGCCGAGGCCGTGTCCCGCCTGCTCGAGCTCGGCTTGCCGGTGGACGCCGTCGATGCCCAGGGTTGCACCGCGCTGCTGCGCGCCGCCGGTGGCGGCCACGAGGCCGTCGTCGGGCTGCTGCTGGACCAGCGCGCCGACCCGCGCATTGCCGCCCGCACCGGCGCCACGCCGCTGTCGGCCGCCATCAGCATGCGCCACGCGGCGGTGGTGGACCGGCTGCTGGCCGCGGGCGCCGAGCCCGACCTGCCCCTGCCCGGCGAGGTCACCCCGCTGATGCTGGCGGCGGCCCTGGGCCAGCCGGAGCTGGTCTCGCGCCTGCTGTCGCACGGTGCCAATCCCGAGGCCCGCGATGCCCAGGGCCTGGGCCCGCTGCACTGTGCCGCCCTGCATGCCTTCCCGTCCCGGGACCGGGCGCGGGTGCTGGCCCTGTTCGATACCCTGCTGCTGGCCGGGGTCGAGCCCGACGCCGCCAGCGCCTCCGGGCACACGCCGCTGCTGTTGCTGCTGGGCGCCCGCGCCGAGCCGGGCACCGCCTGCGACGAGGACGTACTGCTGGCGGCGCTCGAGCGCCTGCTGGCCGAGGGCGTGGACCTCAACCATGCCGACCAGCGCGGCCTGGCGCCCCTGCACCTGGCCGCCCAGCACGGCCTGGCCCGGGTGGTGCAGCGCCTGCTGCGCGAGGGGGCCGAGCGCCAGCCCCGGGACGGCCTGGGCCGCACCCCCCACGACCTGGCCGTGCTGCGGGGGTTCGTGGACGTGGCGGCCGAATTCCAGCCCGGCCGGTCGGGTCCGCCGTCACTGGCCCGTTTCCTGCGCGACCCCCGTTAGGGAAGATGAAGGCCCGCTTGACAGCCCGGGGTCCGGCATCCGATAAACCGGGCAAGTTGCGGGTTCGTTCACAAAATCCTCGCGTCCCTGTCACGGGGCGGGGGTATTTGTTTCGCGACACCCTGCGCCGGGCCCACGCCCGGGGCGGGGCACACAATCCGAGCATCAAAGGGAGTGGTAGCGATGAATTCCAGGGGGAATGCAGTCGGCACCGGCAGGGGCAAGCGCGCGCGCGCGCCGCAGGTTGCGCCGGTCACCAAGGCGGTCCGGACGGCGCTGGCACTTTCGGCCATCGCGCTGGCCTCGGTCAGCGGAACGGCCTTCGCCTGCGACCCCCCGGTCGTCGTCGGCAGCACGACCAGCGTCGAGTGCAACGACCCGTCCTACCTCTCCGGCATCGGCTTCAACGTCGTCGATGACCTCACCGTCGTCGTCGGCAACCTCGGCGGCCCGGTATCGGTGACGCCCGGCTTCGGCCAGGTCGGCATCGGGCTTTCGGCCACCGGCGACGCCAGCCTGGACATCCGCGCGGGTACCACCGTCAGCACCAACGGCGCCAATGGCGTCGACGTGTTTGCCTACGGCGAGGCCAGCGTGATCAACGCCGGCTCGATCTACGTTTCCGACGGCAACGGCATCGAGGTCTTCGGCCTGGCCGGCGCCAGCATCGTCAACGACGGCGTGGTCGATGTCAGCGGCGGCGGCTTCCTGGTGGGCCTGGGCGCGGTTTCGCCCTACGGCGACGCCAGCGTCATCAACAACGGCGACGTGCGGGTCGACTCCGCCAATATTGGCGTCGGCGTCTACGCCGCTGGCGCCGGCAATGTTTCGATCACCAACAATGGTTACGTCGATGCCTATGGCGTCGATATCGGCGCGGGCCTGGCCGGTTTCAGCGACAGCGGCGTGAGCATCGAGAACTTCGGGGCCGTGTACGCGGGCTCGAAGTACGGCTTCTCCGCGGGCATCCTCGCCAACGGCGACGACGTCAGCGTCTTCAACGGCGGCTACATCGGCGCGACCAGCGTGTTCGGCGAAGCCTTCGGCGTAAACGTCTACGCCGGCAGCGGCCTGGCCGAAGTCGTCAACCAGGGCAACATCGAGGCGGTGTCGTTCTACGGCGCCGCCACCGGCATCGAGGCCCTGGGCTTCGGCGGCGTGGACGTGACCAACAGTGGCTACATCCGGGCCTCGGGCTACACCGACGCCACCGGCGTGTTCGCCTATTCGGCCGGCGTCGCGCAGGTCATCAACTCCGGTTACGTGCGCGCCGACGCCAAGTACGGCGATGCCGCGGGCATCGTCGCCCGTGGTGACGGCGCACTCGTCGTCAACGGCGGGGTGGTGGTTGCCTACGGCCAGTACGACGCCACCGGCATCCGCGCCGAGTCGTTCGGCGCCGGCAGCAGCGGCGTGACGAACGCCGGCATCGTGGCGGCCGAATCGACCTACGGCGTCGCCACCGGCATCGATGCCAGCGGCGACTACCTCGTGCAGGTCCAGAACATCGGTGGCGTTTATGCCTTCGGCGAGCTGGGCGCCTACGGCATCGCCGCCGCCAGCGCCTACGGGCAGGCCGGCGCCTTCAACTACGGCATCGTTTTCGCCGACACCCGCTACGGCTACGCGGCCGGCATTTTTGCCTACGGCGAAACCGCGGTGGCCGGCAACGAAGGCGATGTGCTCGCCAGGTCGCAGTATGGTTCCGCCACCGGCATGGTGGCCGAGGGCCTGACCGGCGCCGAGGCCTTCAACTACGGCCGCGTCGACGCCATTGCCTACGGCGACGCCGTCGGCATCCGCGTCGACTCCGACGATGGCACGGCCAGCGTCGGCAACTTCGGCCTGTCGATCGCCAGGAGCGACTACGGCAGCGCGACCGGCATCCGCGCCAGTTCCGCCTACGGCACGGCGTATGCCCTCAACGAGGGCTACGCGGTCGGCATCGCCTACAGCGGCCTGGGCGTCGGCATCGCCGCCGACGGCTACGACGCCATCGTCGTCAACGAGGGCGGCGCCTACGGCATTGGCCTGCAGGCCGGCGTGGGCATCCTGGCGAACGGCGACAATTCGGCCAGCGTCACCAACAGCGGCCTGGCCTACGGTTACGGCGGCTACTACGGCTTTGGCATCTACGCCCTGGCCGGCGACGGCGGCGTGCAGGTGACCAACTACGGGCAGGCCGTGGGCCAGTCCCAGGGCGTCGCCTTCGGCATCAGTGCCGGTTCGTCCGGTGACACCTCGGTGGTCAATGCCGAGTACGCCCTCGTCGTGGGCGGCGACCTCAACGACAGCGCCATCGGCGTCGGCATCTACGCCGCCAGCAGCGGCATCGGCGGCATCGCCTCGGTGGTGAACGCCGGCGAGGTGGTTGCCGGGGGTTACTACGGCGCCTACGGCATCGTCGCCATTTCCAGCGCAGGCGTGGCCTCGGTGGACAACAGCGGCAGCGTCCGCGCCTATTCGCAGGACTATTACGCCAACGGCATCATCGCGCAGGGCGCGCTCGGCGCCAGCGTCACCAACAGCGGCTACGTGCTGGCCGATGGCAAGTACTCCTACGGCATCGTCGCCTTCTCGAGCCAGGGCGACGCCCTGGTGGACAACAGCGGCGAGGTCGGCGCGTTCGGCAAGTACGCCTACGGCGTGCAGGCCGTCAGCTACCTTGGCGACGCCATGGTCGACAACAGCGGCCTCGTGGTCGCCGATGGCAGCAACCGGGCCCTGGGCGTGATCGCCAACTCGGGGCAGGGCGACGCGCACGTCGACAACACCGGTCTGGTCGACGTCGACGGCTTCTTCCAGGCGGGCGGCGTGCTTGCGCGGGCCTTCTACGGGACGGCCTCGGTCACCAACGGCGGTACCGTCTACGTCGAGTCGAACTACGGTTCCGCCACCGGCATCAGCGCCCTCGGCCTGATGGCCGACGTCGGCAACACCGGCAGCGTGCTGGCCTACGGCTACTACGGCGCCAACGGCATCTATGCGCTGGGCCTCGATGACGCCACGGTTGCCAATAGCGGCCTGGCCGCTGCGGTCAGCTACAGCGGCCAGGCGCTCGGCATCGCCGCCTTCAGCCCCTACGGCAACGCCTCGGTCGACAACAGCGGCGATGTCGCGGGCGCCAGCTTCCAGGGCAACGCCATCGGCATCCGCGCCCAGTCGCTCTACGGCGAGGCGCTGGTGAACAACGACGGCGCCGTTTACGCCGTCGCCAAGTACGGCGACGCCACCGGCATCATCGCCCGCGGCGACGTGGCCACCGTCACCGGCGACGGCCTGGTCTATGCGCAGGGCCTCTACTACGCCACCGGCATCATGGCGATCGGCGACGCCAGCGCCAGCGTCGACGTCGGCGGCAGCATCGGGGTCGACGGCCGCCAGGCCATGGGCATCATGGCCATCGCCGATGGCGATGTGACGATCGCCAGCCGCGGCTCGATCGATGCGTACTCCGCCACCGGCAGCGCGATCGGCGTCTATGGCCGTTCGTACTACGGCGACGTCGGCATCACCGGCACCGGTCCGATGGATGTGTACGGCCGCTACGGCGGCTCGGGCCTGATCGGCGTCGCGGTTTATGGCGACAGCGTGGTCTCCAGCACGGGCGACCTGCAGATCCTGAGCTACTTGGGCCTCGCGCAGGGCGTCGTATCGGCGGCGAACCAGGGCACGGCCAGCGCGAGCAACGGCGGCCAGGCGCTCGTGGTCTCGACCTTCGGCGACGCCCGCGGTGTCGTGGCTAGCGGCGAATTCGGCCTGGCGTCGAACTCCGGCCAGCTCGGCGTGATCGGCTACGCCAATGCCACCGGCGTCAATGCCTTCGGCAAGTATGGCGCCGAAGCCAGCAACAGCGGCACCGTGTTCGCCGAGGCCTACTTCGGCCGCGCCAGCGCGCTCTACGCCTTCTCAATCCAGGGCGATGCGCTGGCCGACAACTCGGGCACGGCCTCGGCCTACTCGTACGATAACGTGGCCTTCGGCGCCTACGCCGCGTCGATCTTCGCCGATGCGGCGGTGGACAACAGCGGCACGCTGCTGGCCTCGAGCTACAACGGCTCGGCCATCGGTGCGGCGGCGATTTCGAGCTACGGTACCGCTCTGGTGAGCAGTTCGGGCGACATCAGCGTCGATTCGCGGGTCGCCTTCGCGGTGGGTGCGTTCGCCCGCGGCAACTACGCCGAAATCGACAACACCGGCAGCATCAGCGCCATCGGTCCGCAGGCCTTCGGCGCCTACGCCATCGGCTACTACGGCGCCAGCGTCGACAATGGCGGCTCCATCTCGGCCGAGAGCACCTCCGGCGCCGCGATCGCGGCGGCGGCCTTCAGCTACGCCGGCGACGCCAGCCTCGACAACTCCGGCGACCTGTCGGCCTACACCTTCGACGGCGTCGCCGCCGGTGCCTACGTGGTGGGCTACAGCTCCGCGACGATCGCCAACAGCGGCACCATCACCGGCACCGCCGGCGACAGCGCCGGCCGGGCCTACGGCGTGGTGGCCATTTCGGACGGCGACGTCACCATCACCAACAGCGGCACGATCTCCGCCGTGCACGACACCGTGGCCGTCGCGGTGCGGATGAGCTCGGGTTCGGGCACCTCGCGCCTGTACAACAGCGGCCTGGTCGACGCCGGCAACCTCGGCGGTGGCGCCATCGCCGTGCTGGGCAGCGCCGCGCGCGACGAGATCCACAACACCGGGCGCATCAACGGCCACATCATCACCGGCGACGGCGACGACCTGGTCAACAACGGCGCCTCCGGCGAGTGGTACCTCGGCGGCAGCAGCACCAACCTGGGTGCCGGCGAGGACGAGATCGTCAACGCGGGCCTGATCGTCCTGGGCTACGGCACCCTGTACACCGGCGACGGCGACGATTCGATCGTCAACTCCGGCGACCTGGTGCTGGCCTACGCCGGCATCGACATGGGCGGCGCCGACACCACCAACACCTTCGACAACAGCGGCACCATCCACGTCATCGGCAGCGCCTTCGTCGACATGGGCGCGGGCGGCGGCACGCTGGTCAACAACGGCGCCATCAGCTTCCTGGACGGCGCCACAGACGACATGATGACCATCTACGGCAACTTCGCCGGCGGCGGCGACGTGAACGTCGACATCGACTTCATCGCCGGCACCAGCGACATGCTGTACATCACGGGCGACATCACCGGCCCGCAGAAGACCATCAACGTGGCGGCGGTGAACCTGCCCAACACGCTGAGCTTCGATCCGATCGAGGTGGTCATCGCCTCGGGCTCGGCGGCGGCCGACTCCTTCGTGGCCGGCCAGCTGTTCGGCTTCGAGAGCGAGCTGCTGGACTTCGGCCTGAGCGTCGAGCACTCCGTGGTCGGTACCGACAACGTCTTCTCGATCGGCATCGAGATCGACGGCCTGAGCAACGCCGGTAACCTGGCCGTCACCCTGGCCCCGGCCGTGCACTCGCTGATCGGCGCCAACATCGGCACCATGCGCCAGCGACTGGGCGTGCTGCCCGACCTTGGCACCCAGCTCAACGGCCTCGGCCCCTGGGTCCGCCACTTCTCCAGCAGCGGCGGCATCGACGCCACCGGCACCGGCTTCGCCGCCGGCGAGGACCTGCGCTTCGAGCAGGACGTCGACGGCACCGAGGTCGGCATGAACTTCACCGTCGGCCACGGCTTCCACTATGGCGTGCTGCTGGGCAAGTCCGACAACGCCCGCATCCTCTCGGGCGCGGCCGGCCGTGACGACATCGAGCTCGACAGCGTCGGCCTCTACGCCTCCTGGCTGGCCGACAACTTCTACATCGATGCGTCCTGGCGCTGGATGGAGTTCGAGTCGCAGATGCGTTCGGCCACCGGCGAATACTTCGCCGCCGGCGACGCCCGCGCCTTCAACCTCGAGGCCGGCTACACCGCCTGGGAAGTCGGCGGCTTCAGCCTGGTGCCGCAGCTGCAGTACACCCGCGCCACCATCGACAACATGGCCTCGGTGGACGGCACGCTGACCGAGGTCGCGCTCGACGGCGGCACCGGCGAGCGCCTGCGCGTGGGCCTGGGCATCGAGCGCAGCTTCACCACCGCGGGCGGCTTCCGCGTGACCCCGTATGGCTCGCTCAACGCCATCAACGAGATGGACGGCACCAGCCGCTTCATCGTCAATGGCGACGCGGCCCTGTCGGGCGAGGTCGAGGCCGGCGGCAACTACGGCATGGCCGAACTCGGCATTGGCATCCAGAAGAACGGCTGGTCCGCCAGCGCCGGCGTGAACTGGGCCGACGGCGGCGCGATCGACAGCGACTTCGGCGGCCAGGTGGTCGTGCGCTACACGTGGTAAGCAGGTAAGTTCCAGGTGCGGCGGCCACTTGGCCGCCGTGGCCGGGAACCAGGGACGGTGCAGCACAGCTTGGAGCAGGACGTGGCAAAGCAGAACGAGACCGGGGCCCCCGCCAACGAGGAATCGGCGCGGGAAGCAGAACTTGAAACCGGCCTGCAGACGGTCTCGGCGGAGGCCGCACCCACCGCGGCACCGGCCGCACCCGCCGCGGGCCAGCAGGGCGCGCAGGCACCCAAGGACCTGACCAAGCTGCAGGTGCAGAAGGCCTGCTCGCGCGGCCTCGCCGGCTGGCTGGGCATGAACCGCCTGTCGCTGGCGATCACCTCCTACCAGACCGGGCGCATCTACCTGGTCGGCAGCGACCAGCAGGGCCGCGTCTCGTTCTTCGAGCGCATCTTCGAGCGCGCCATGGGCGTGGTGGGCAATGCCCAGCGCATCTACCTCGGCGGCCTGTACCAGTTGTGGCGCTTCGAGAACGTGCTGCGCCCGAACGAGGTCATCCACGGCCGCTTCGACAAGTGCTACGTGCCGCGCAACGCGCAGACCATCGGCGACCTGGACATCCACGAGCTGGGCATCTGCAGCAACGGCAAGGTGGTGTTCGTCAACACCAAGTATTCCTGCCTGGCCGAGCTGAGCCTCACGCACAGCTTCAAGGCGATCTGGAAGCCCAAGTTCATCAGCAAGCTCGCCCCCGAGGACCGCTGCCATCTCAATGGCCTGGCGATGGTGGACGGCAAGCCCAAGTACGTCACCGCCGTTTGCAGGAGCGACACCGTGGATGGCTGGCGCGACCGCCGCCAGGACGGCGGCGTGGTGATCGACGTCGAGACCGACGAGATCGTCTGCGAAGGCCTGTCCATGCCGCATTCGCCGCGCTGGGCCAACGGCAAGCTGTGGGTGCTCAACGCCGGCACCGGCCACCTGGGCTGGGTCGATTTCGAGACGAAGAAGTTCGTGCCGCTTTGCTTCGTTCCCGGCTTCGCGCGCGGCCTGTCGATCAGCGGCAACGTCGCAGCGGTTGGCCTGTCCAAGCCGCGCAACCAGCGCTTCGAGGGCCTGCAGCTCGACGAAGAGCTGCGCAAGCGCGACGCCGAGCCCTGGTGCGGCGTGCAGATCATCTCGCTCACCAATGGCGACGTGCTCAACTGGATCCGCTTCGACGGCGACATCACCGAGATCTTCGACATCAGCTTCCTGCACAACGTGCGCAACCCGATGATGATCGGCCTGCGCACGCCCGAGATCCGCGACCTGATCACCTTCGAGTCGGCCATCGAACAGCCGCAGGAGGCCACGCCGTGAACCGCATGCCGCTGCTTGCCATCGTCTTCGCGCTGGCCCCGGTCCTTGCCCAGGCCCAGGCCAGCCCCGCGGCCGCGCCGCAGGAGCGGCCTGCGGACGCGATGTTCCGCGCCTGGGACGCCAACAAGGACGGTTCGCTGTCGAAGGAAGAGTTCCGCGCCGGCTGGGCCGGCCTGCGCCAGCGCGCCGCCGCCAACGCCGAGGCCCGCCTGCGCGTGCAGTTCGATCGCGCCGACGCCAACGATGACCAGGCCATCGACGCCAACGAATACAAGTCGCTGCTGCTGGTGCGCCGGGCGGGCGATGCCGCGCCGCCGCTGTCGCGCTTCGACGCCAGCAAGGACGGCAAGCTGCAGTTCGAGGAGTACCTGGTCCTGGTGCAGGAACTGGCGCCGCGCGCCGCCCCGGCCGAGGGTACGCGATGAGCTTCAAGATCACCGCGGTCTGGAAGAAGGTCACGCCCGAACTCAAGCAAGAGCTGCGCGAGTTCTGGGAGCGCAACCAGGCGCTCGCCACCGGCGAGCAGGCCGACATGCGCGCCGAGCAGGCCGTGTGCATCGGTCGCGGCGAGGATGGCGCCATTTGCGCCGTCGGAACCGCCCAGTTGCGCATCCTGCCGCGCCTGCGCCAACCCACCTACTACTACCGCCAGTTCTTCGACCCGGCCATCCGGGGGCAGCACCAGACCGTGCCCTTCGCCAAGCGCGTGGTGAAGACGCTGCAGGAATACAACGCCAAGTTGCCCGAGGCCGAGTCCATCGGCCTGGTGGTCGAGCTGCAGAACAAGATGCTGGCCGGCCGCTACGCGCTGGCGCACCACGCCGGGGAGGGCTTCACCTTCATCGGCTATTCGCCGCGCAACTGCCCGATGTTCGTGTCCTACTTCGAGGGCGCAACGCTCAAGCCGCCGGCGCCGCTGCGCCGCGCGTGACCCGGCTGCTGTCCGGACTGCTGCTCGCCCTGGCGCCGCTGGCCTCCGCCGGCGACTCCGTCGAGGTCTACACCGCCCGCGCCGCCGGTACGATCACCGTCGACGAGCGTGGCGTGGTGACCGAGGTGGCGATCGACAAGGGCAAGCTGGGTGACGAGCTGATGTCGGGCCTCGCGGAGCAGGTCCGCGGCTGGCGCTTCGAGCCCGTGCTCGAACAGGGGCAGCCGACCCAGGCCCGGCTCGGGCTGTCCGCGGACCTGCTGGCCTTGCGCCAGCGAGGCACCGAGGGCCTCGCGCTGGCCGTGTCCCGCGCCCGGTTCACCCTGCAATCCAGCGCGCCGGAAGCCCGGCGCCGGCAGGCGCCGGCCCACGGCCTGGCCCAGCCGGCCTACCCACAACAAGCCGCCTCCCAGGGGATCGGTGCCGACGTCGCGGTGATGCTGCGCCTGGGCGAGCACGGGAAGGTCGAGGACGCGGCGGTGGCCAGCCTGATGCTCACGGGCGAGCGCGCAGGCGCGCCGGCTCTCCGGGAACGCCAGGCCGCGCTGTTCGCCCGCTCGGCCACCGAGGTGGCCAGGCGCTGGCAGTATCCCTGGGCCAATGCCGGCGAGATCATTGAACTGCAGGTGCGCTACACGCCGCCGGGATTCGACGACCGGCGCTGGGTGCGTGCCTTCCCGGTTGGCGTCGACCCGCCGGGCTGGGTGCTCCAGGCCAAGGCCGCGGACACGCCGCCGCGCTTGTCCATCGCCGGCCTGGAAGTATCGAGCGGCGTGCGCCTGCAGACCCGTCTCGGGTCGTCCCTGCCGGTACCCCTGGACGACTGAGCCAGCGCTGGTCCCGGACCTGGGAGAAGGGCCAAAAGAAAAGCCGGCCCGAAGGCCGGCTTTCCCTTGCGCGTTGGCCGGGGCCTCAGCGCTTCATCGACTGGAAGAACTCGTCGTTGGACTTGGTGTTCTTCATCTTGTCGAGCAGGAACTCCATCGCGGCCAGCTCGTCCATCGGGTGCAGCAGCTTCCGGAGGATCCAGATCTTCTGCAGCATGTCCGGCTCGATCAGCAGCTCCTCGCGGCGGGTGCCGGAGCGGTTGATGTTGATGGCCGGGTAGACGCGCTTCTCGGCGATGCGGCGGTCCAGGTGCACCTCGGAGTTGCCGGTGCCCTTGAACTCTTCGTAGATCACCTCGTCCATCTTCGAGCCGGTGTCGACCAGCGCGGTGGCGATGATGGTCAGGCTGCCGCCTTCCTCGACGTTGCGGGCCGCGCCGAAGAAGCGCTTCGGGCGGTGCAGGGCGTTGGCGTCGACGCCGCCGGTGAGCACCTTGCCGGAGCTGGGCACCACGGTGTTGTAGGCGCGGGCCAGGCGGGTGATCGAGTCGAGCATGATCACCACGTCCTTCTTGTGCTCGACCAGGCGCTTGGCCCGCTCGATCACCATCTCGGCCACCTGCACGTGGCGCGCGGCCGGCTCGTCGAAGGTCGAGGAGATGACCTCGCCGCGCACGGAGCGCTGCATCTCGGTCACTTCCTCGGGGCGCTCGTCGATCAGCAGCACGATCAGGTGCACGTCCGGGTGGTTGTGCAGGATGGCCTGGGCCACGTTCTGCATCAGCATGGTCTTGCCGGCCTTGGGCGGCGAGACGATCAGGGCGCGCTGGCCCTTGCCGATCGGCGACATCAGGTCCATCACGCGGCCGGTGATGTCCTCCGACGAACCGTTGCCGCGCTCGAGCTTGAAGCGCTCGCGCGGGAACAGCGGCGTGAGGTTCTCGAACAGCACCTTGCCCTTCGACGCCTCCGGCGGTTCGCCGTTGATGGTGTCGACGATGTTGAGCGCCACGTAGCGCTCGCCGTCCTTGGGGCTGCGGATGCGGCCGGCGATGTGGTCGCCGGTGCGCAGGTTGAAGCGGCGGATCTGGCTGGGCGAGATGTAGACGTCGTCCGGGCCGGCCAGGTAGCTGGCGTCGTCGCTGCGCAGGAAGCCGTAGCCGTCGGGCAGGATCTCGAGCACGCCGTCGCCGGCCACGCCCTGGGGGTGGCGGGTGAGCACCTTGAGCAGGGCGAAGTTGACGTCCTGCTTGCGCATGCGCGCCACGCCCTCGTGGAGGCCGAGCTTGTCGGCGATCTCCAGCAGCTTGTGCGCGGGCATGCGCTTGAGGTCGTTGAGGCTGTAGGTCGGGAAGTCCGGCGGCAGCTGCGGCAGCGGGCGGTCGTTCTGGCCGCCTCCGCCATTGCCGCCATTGCCCTGGTTGCCGGCGCCGTCGTCGTCGTCACGCGGACGGTCGCGGTCGCGGAAGCGGTCGCGCTTGTCGCGGAAGCGGTCGCGGCGGTTGCGCCGGCCTTCGCGGTGGCGATCGCCGCCCTGGCCGCCCTCGTCCTGGCCGCCCGGGTTCTGCGGGTTGCCGCCGCCCTCGCCGCTGCCACCGCCGCCCTCGCCGCCACCGCCGGAACTTTCGGCGGGCGCGCGTTCGGGGGCCGGGGCCGCGGCGGGTGCCGGGGACTCGGGAGCCTGGGATTCAGTGGCGGCGCGCGGCTTGCGCGGACGCTTCTCGGCGCTGGCGCCGGAGTCGGTTTCGTTTTCGGACACAGGATTCACCTCGCGAACGCGAGCGTGTGGAGGAAGGGGGTGAGGCGAGACATCGGCGCCCGGGGCGCCCGAATGGCCTTCAAACTAACACTGGCGGGGGCGGCCAGACAAGCCGCCGCCCGCCCGGGCCCCGGCGCGGCCGGGGCAGGGGGCGCTCAGAGCGCCTTGTCGACGAACTGCGCCAGCTGGGCCTTGCCCACGGCGCCGACCTGGGTGGCGTGCACCTTGCCGTCCTTGAACAGCATCAGGGTCGGGATGCCGCGCACGGCGTACTGGCGCGGGGTCTGCGGGTTGTGGTCGATGTTGAGCTTCACCACCTTCACCTTGCCGGCGTAGGTGCCGGCGAGCTCGTCGACGATGGGGCCGATCATCTTGCAGGGGCCGCACCACTCGGCCCAGAAATCCACCAGCACGGGCGTGTCGGACTTGAGCACCTGGGCCTCGAAGTCGGTGTCGCCCACATGAAGCACCTGGTCGCTCATGCGTCAAACTCCTGATTTTCTTGGGGTAGCGGCCGGTCCCGGCCGCCGTTGGGGTAAACTGGGGCGCTTCCAACGACAATTCAACCGCCATCGGCGGCACCCGCCTCGAGCCAGTTTGCGACCCACCGGGCAGCCGCGCAAGCGCAGAGACGCGCATCCAGGGAACACAATGTCCGACAAACCGCTGACTGATATCGCCTTTTCCAACTTCGAGTTGCACCCGGCCCTGCTCGCCGGCCTCGAAGGCGCCGGCTTCACCCGCTGCACGCCCATCCAGGCCCTGACCCTGCCCATCGCCCTGCGCGGCGGCGACGTCGCCGGCCAGGCCCAGACCGGCACCGGCAAGACCCTGGCCTTCCTGGTCGCGCTGATCAACCGGCTGCTCACGCGCCCGGCGCTGGCCGACCGCAAGCCCGAGGATCCGCGCGCGCTCATCCTGGCGCCCACCCGCGAGCTGGCCATCCAGATCCACAAGGACGCGGTGAAGTTCGGCTCCGACCTGGGCCTGCGCTTCGCCCTGGTCTACGGCGGCGTCGACTACGACAAGCAGCGCGAGCTGCTGCAGCAGGGCGTGGACGTGATCATCGCCACCCCCGGCCGCCTGATCGACTACGTCAAGCAGCACAAGGTCGTCTCCCTGCACGCCTGCGAGGTCTGCGTGCTCGACGAGGCCGACCGCATGTTCGACCTGGGCTTCATCAAGGACATCCGCTTCCTGCTGCGGCGCATGCCGATCCGCACCGAGCGCCAGACCCTGCTGTTCAGCGCCACGCTCAGCCACCGCGTGCTCGAGCTGGCCTACGAGCACATGAACGAGCCCGAGAAGCTGGTGGTCGAGACCGAGACCATCACCGCCGCGCGCGTTCGCCAGAAGGTCTACTTCCCGGCCGACGAAGAGAAGATCCCGCTGCTGATCGGCCTGCTCACCCGCTCCGAGGGCCATCGCACGATGGTCTTCGTCAACACCAAGGTCTGGGTCGAGCGCGTGGCCCGCTCGCTGGAGAAGGCCGGCTTCCGCGTCGGCGTGCTCAGCGGCGACGTGCCGCAGAAGAAGCGCGAGTCCCTGCTGGCGCGCTTCCAGAAGGGCCAGCTCGACATCCTGGTGGCCACCGACGTGGCCGCCCGCGGCCTGCACATCGACGGCGTCTCGCACGTCTACAACTACGACCTGCCCTTCGACGCCGAGGACTACGTGCACCGCATCGGCCGCACCGCGCGCCTGGGTGCCGAGGGCGATGCGATCAGCTTCGCCTGCGAGCGCTACGCGATGTCGCTGCCCGACATCGAGGCCTACATCGAGCAGCGCCTGCCGGTCGAGCAGGTCACCCCCGACCTGCTGGTGCCGGTGCCGCGCGCGCCGCGGCCCGTCGTCGAGGGCGAGGACGCCGGCGACAACGAGAGCGTGAGCGCGATCTACCGCGAAGTGCGCGAGGCCAAGGCCGCCGAGGACGAGAAGCGCGGCCGCGGTGGCCGCAGCGGTGGCCGCGAGGGCAGCCGCGGCCGCGGCGAGC
>Ga0208242_100586_pt1 | contig 18336 bp, 22 predicted proteins | sample SubbioAug_CSW13A_FD_184825 | JGI IMG/M metagenome (GOLD analysis project Ga0208242, IMG submission 184825) | Serpentinite rock and fluid subsurface biosphere microbial communities from McLaughlin Reserve, California, USA - CR12Aug_CSW13A (SPAdes) | ecosystem: Environmental > Terrestrial > Deep...
TTATGATCGCTTGGGTCACGACCATTTCACTTCTCTCTTCCCTTGCATTCTCACGGATAATGGTTCTGAGTTTTCTAATCCTTCGATGATTGAAAATCATATCGTTTTCAATGAGGATGGAACCATTCACTCTCAAATTCCTCGCACCAAACTCTTTTATTGTGATCCTAAAAGTCCTGAGCAAAAAGCGGTGTGTGAGCGTAATCATGAGTTTGTTCGTCGCTTTATTCCTAAAGGTGTTTCCTTTGATTCCTATACTCCTACTCACATTCAAATCATGACCAATCATATCAACAGCTATAAACGACCAAAAATAAAGATGGAATCACCACTTTCCATCTTTATCGCTCATTATGGACGGACTGTTTCCTTAGCTTTGGGGCTAGAAGAAATACCTCCTAATGATATTTATCTGAATGCTTCGATTCTAAAATAATGCTCTGCACCATGCACTCTACCTAATACTTCACTCACTGGACATGACTTCTTCAAAATGTTCTGTTCGTCTGTTCAGTTCTTTTCAGTTGAGCGCTTTGGTCTTCTTAAATTCATTTTAGCACATTTTTGTATCATTGTTGTGCTCATTATTAAGTCCCATTAATGATTTCTTACATCTCTATTCAAAATCAAGACATATCTACTTCAAACTGGAGTTTACTTTTTCAAGTAACCTGAACTCATGTTTTTAAGGCATCATTAATTGAATTAAGAACTGGGCTATTAGGTAACCAAGAGCCATCGCTGTCCCAACATAGAGCACTTGAGCTTGAAACGTTCTTCCTTGACGAAGCGCTTTCTCAAAGTTCAGAGCGGACAAACCCAACATGGCCACAAAAAAACCAAAGAAATGTAGGAGAATATTAACGATAGGTTCTAGCTTAATCATGAGGCAACGTCGATACGATTAAGCGCTCTCTTAAGTGAAACTTCAGCTTTTCGAATATCGCTGTTAGGATCTTTGAGTGCTCTTTCTGCTCTCTCCTTAGCTCTTCTTGCACGTTCAATGTCAATTTCATCACTGCGTTCAATTGCGTCAGTTAAGATGGTAGCCACATTATCCGCAAAGTAGAGAACTCCACCAGCCACTGCATAACGATGACGTCCATCCCCCTCAATCGTACTCATCATTGAGATTTGAAGCATCGCTACAATCGGCATATGATTGGAGAGAATGCCCATATCTCCTGTGGTGGTACGCACATTGAGAATGGAGGTTTCCATGGTTTTATTTTCACCTAAGGGTGTGATCACTTGGACCTTAAACATTAGGCACCTGCTTTCGCTTTAGCTCGTGCTTCCTCAATGGTTCCCACAAACATAAAAGCAAATTCAGGAAGATCATCCGCTTTACCTTCTAAGATTTCTTTAAAGGAAGCAACAGTATCTTTAATTGGAACAAAGAGTCCTTTAATACCATTGAATTGTTCAGCCACATGGAATGGTTGAGACAAGAAGTTACGCACACGACGTGCACGGTTAACGATTTGCTTGTCTTCATCAGACAACTCATCCATCCCTAAGATTGCAATAATGTCTTGAAGTTCTTTATAACGTTGAAGTAAAGATTGAACACCACGAGCCACTTGATAGTGTTCTTCCCCAATCACGAGTGGATCTAACATACGAGATGATGAATCCAGTGGGTCCACTGCAGGATAAATTCCTAAAGCCGCAATGGAGCGATCAAGGACAGTTTTTGCATCCAAGTGAGTGAAGGCTGTCGCAGGTGCAGGGTCAGTTAAGTCATCTGCAGGAACATAAATCGCTTGAACTGAAGTAATGGATCCTTCTTTAGTGGACGTAATTCGTTCTTGAAGTTGTCCCATTTCAGTTGCTAAAGTGGGTTGATATCCTACCGCTGAAGGCATCCGTCCTAAAAGAGCGGAAACTTCAGAACCTGCTTGAGTAAATCTGAAGATGTTATCGATGAAGAGAAGGACATCTTGTCCATCCACATCACGATAATGTTCTGCCATGGTTAATCCTGATAAGGCAACACGCATACGTGCTCCTGGGGATTCATTCATTTGACCATAGACAAGCACTGTTTTATCTAAAACGTTGGAATCTTTCATTTCATGGTAAAGGTCATTACCTTCACGCGTACGCTCACCTACACCTGCCACAACAGATAAACCACCATGTTGTTTCGCAATGTTGTGAATAAGTTCCTGCATGACGACCGTCTTACCAACACCCGCTCCACCAAATAGACCAATTTTACCACCTTTCGCATAAGGACAAAGTAAGTCAATGACCTTAATGCCAGTTTCTAATATTTCAGCAGTGGTTTGTTGTTGTTTGAAAGTTGGAGCTAAACGATGGATTGGACTACGTAAAACATCATCACCTACCGGGCCAAGTCCATCGATAGTTTCACCTAATACATTAAACATGCGCCCTAAGACTGCTCGTCCAACAGGCACAGAAATAGGAGCCCCTGTATCGTTAGCAATCATACCACGCACAAGTCCATCGGTTGAGCCCATGGAAATACAGCGCACCACATCATCTCCAACGTGTTGTGCTACTTCGACTGTAAGTGATTCAGTTCCCTTATCGATGGTAATTGCATGATTAAGTGCAGGGAGTGCATCCTTGTTAAAACGAACGTCGACCACAGGTCCAATAATTTGAATAAGTTTTCCTTGATTGTTCATATGTCTCTCCCTTAGAGTGCATCCGCACCAGCCACGATTTCAGAAATTTCCTGTGTAATAGCAGCTTGTCTGGATTGATTAAATTTAAGCGTTAAATTCTCAATGATATCTTCCGCATTGTCTGTTGCATTTTCCATCGCTAAGCGACGAGAAGCTTGTTCTGATGCTTTAGATGAGAGATACATGCGATAAATGCTTGCGGATATCGTCATTGGAATCAGTTGATTTAAGATTTCTGATCCTGAAGGTTCAAACAAAGTTTCAACCATCATGGATGTGGATGTGGCTTGTGGAATACTGAACGGATACAATTTAACCTCTTTAGGTTCGAAGGTTACACTGTTCACAAATTCAGAATAGACAACATGAATTGAAGTCAATTCCCCACGTTGAATTTGATCATAAACATCGCGCATGACATCATTAATTTGAGCCGTTGTTACCTCTTCTGAACTCATTGAGGTGATATCGTACCCACGACTTGATGTGAACTGGATGCCTTTTTGCCCAATCACAATAGTTTTCTTTACTGATTTAAGTTGTTTAAAGATTTTTAAGGTATTACTGTTGTAACCACCACATAAACCTAAGTCAGATGTGATGAGAATAACACAAGGTTGGGTGTCTTCTCTTTCATTAAGCCAAAACACGTCCTCCACCACTGAACGAGATGCAATATCCGCCACCATACGAAGCAAAGCATCCGCATAGTTTTTGTTTCGTTCAAGCAAGGCTTTTTGCTTTTGATACTTAGAAATCGCAATCAGTTCCATCGCTTGAGTTATTTTCTTAGTCGCTTGAACTGATCGAATTCTACGCTTAATGGCTTGTTTACCCACAGGCATGGGTTAGTGACCTTTCATTTGATGAAAGAGGGTTACACAACGTTCGCACGCTTGCATCATCGTGGTATGAAGTTCCTCTGAGATCATCTTCTTGGTTTCGATTTCTTGTAAGACGTTTGAATATTCTTCTTTAAAGAAACTATGGAGTTGCGCTTCAAACTCAACAACTTCATCCACTTGGATGGTTTCTAAGAATTTGTGTTTTGCACTGAAAAGACTCAATACCAATAAGCTTAATGGCATTGGGCTGTATTGTTTTTGTTTAAGCAGTTGCATCAAGCGTGCACCATGATCAATGATCTTCTTGGTTGCTGGATCAAGATCAGAACCAAATTGCGCAAACGCAATGAGTTCTTGATATTGTGCCAACTCAAGTTTGAGTGAACCCGAGACTTGTTTCATGGCTTTAGTTTGAGCTGCTGAACCCACACGGGATACAGAGAGACGGCTATCAACCGCTGGTCTTACCCCTGAGTTAAAGAGTTCAGTTTGTAAGAACAGCTGTCCATCGGTAATGGAAATCACGTTTGTAGGAATATAGGCTGAGATATCTCCAGCTAATGTTTCAATGATTGGCAAGGCCGTTAATGATCCTCCACCATAATCGGCATTCAATTTCGCTGCACGCTCAAGTAAGCGAGAATGCAAGTAGAAAACATCTCCAGGATATGCTTCACGTCCTGGTGGACGGCGAAGCAGTAAGGACATGGTACGGTAAGCAACCGCATGTTTAGATAAGTCATCATAAATGATAAGAACATCTTTGCCTTGTTCCATCCATTCCTCACCAATAGCACAACCTGTGTATGGTGCTAAATATTGTAATGGAGCCATTTCTGATGCGGTTGCGGAAACGACGGTTGTATAGTTCATTGCACCATGATTACGAAGTTTTTCTACAATCTGAGCTACAGTTGAAGCTTTTTGCCCAATCGCGACATAAATACAAATCACATTTTGATCTTTTTGATTAATGATGGTATCAATCGCAATAGCTGTTTTACCCGTTTGTCTATCACCAATAATCAACTCACGTTGTCCACGTCCAATAGGAATCATGGAGTCAATGATTTTTAAACCTGTTTGTAGCGGTTGATTAACAGATTGACGTGTCATAACCCCAGGGGCAACACGCTCAACAGGCCTGAAGGTGTTGGATTGAATAGCTGGTCCACCATCAATGGCTTGTCCTAACGCATTCACCACGCGACCCAATAAATCATCTCCAACATTAACCTCGACAATACGTCCACTTCGTTTAACTTCATCTCCTTCTTTAATCAGAGAATCTTGTCCGATCAACACCGCACCGACGTGATCTTCTTCTAAGTTAAGCACCATTCCAACCACATCATGAGGGAACATTAAAAGTTCACCAGCCATGGCTTGAGATAATCCATTAATCAGCGCAATACCATCCCCGACTTTAATGACGGTGCCCACGTCCTCTAGAACCAAGCGGGAATCATAGTTTTTGATTTGATCTTTTATTAAGGCACTTATTTCTTCTGGTCTAAGTTCCATGAGTCGTCCTTCTTTCTTGATTTAAATATGAGCGCAACTCATCAAGTTGCCCCTTTAAAGTGCCATCAAGGACAGCATCTTCCATTTCAATCTTATATCCTCCGATGAGTGAAGGTTCAACTTCATTACTGAGGATGATTTTCGCATTCCATTTCTCTGCTAACGCATCACTTAATTTCTTCAAGGAAGCTTCATTCATAGGACGAGATGATTTCACAACACCGCGTTTGATGTTGAGATCTTTATCAAGTTTTTGAATGACTTCTTCGCAAATCATTAAGATTTGATTGGTTCTTTTTTTATCAATACTGACATAAAGAAAACGAACCACATAGGGATGAAATGAAGATAAAGTGGAATCAATGAGTGCCTTCTTTTCTGCAAGACTAATTTGAGGTGCACTCAAAAACTCATCGAGAGACGATGTTTTAATGATGGTATGAAGCGTTTGAAACTGATCATGAAACGTTTCAAGAAGTTGTGTTTCATGAGCCAGTTCAACCAAAGCAGTAGCATAACGTTTCGCGATTGTACTCACGATTTAAGAACATCCTTCACATAGGCTTCAAGTAAAGCTTCATCAGCTTTGCTATCAACCATATTTTTAAGTAATTTCTCACTGGCAAGTAAAGCCACATCCACGATTTCTTTTTGAACATCACTCATCATTGAAGCACGTTCGGCTTCAATTTGCTGACGAGCTGATTCAAGTTTAAAGGCTACTTCTTGCTTTGCTTCATTCAAGTAATCTTCTTTGAGTCGCTTCCCTTCATTGGTTCCACGCTCAATAATCCGTGATGCTTCGTAAGCAGCACGTTGTAATTGCTCTTTGGATTCATCCAAAGTTAATTGGGCTTCATCATTTGCTTGTTTCGCATCAAGAAGTTGTTGTTGAAGAAACTCAGCTCTTTGATTAAGGTAGTTACTCACTGTATCCCATAAATACTTACGGAATAAGTAAAATAACACCCCCGTCGCGGCCAGTTGCACCAACATCGTTCTCAAATCAGGAAACAATTTGCCCATGATATCAACATTGATCATGTGCATCCTCCTTCTTTGAGTACAACTTAGTTAAATACGAATAAAAGTAAGAATGAAATCAATAGACCATAAATAGCAGCTGTTTCCGCAATCGCAGCTCCTAAAATAAGCATGGAGCGAATCTTAGATTCAGCTTCTGGGTTACGACCAACAGCTTCAACTGCTTTACCTGCTGCATAACCTTGACCAATACCAGTCATAGTACCTGTAAGTACCGCAATACCTGCGCCAATAGCGACTAATCCACGTGCAATATCCATATTCAATTGTTCTCCTTTTAATTTGTGGTTTCTGGTTCTGATGGAAACTCATTTCCGATAAAGACGGTTGTGAGTGAGATGAAGACAAACATTTGGATAAATCCTACAAATAAATCAAAGTAGGCATGAAGGAATGGACCAATAAGAGGTCCTATGAAATCAAATTGACCAATGACAGGAACAAAACCTGCCACATATCCAGTAAATGAATAAAACAGCATCATGATGATGGTTCCACCCGTAATGTTACCAAATAAACGTAGCGACATGGATACAAGCGGTGCAATAGCACCAAAGAAGTTCATCACGAAGAAAACAGGATATGGTTCGAAGAAGCGAGTAAAGAACTTCACAAAACCATTCGACATAAACACTGCTCGTTGGATTAATATAAATGTAATTAATGCCAACGTTAAGGTAACACTATAGTTTGCAGTCGGTTGCGCTAGTCCAAACAAACCGGATATATTACTGAAAAACAAATAAAGAGCAAGTGCGCCTACATAAGGAGCGTAGTTTTTATAATGGCGTGCACCCATGTTGTCTTTGGTAATCGTAGAGAAAGTTTGTACAATCAATACTCCAATCAACACAAGTCCTGTAGGTTTTGCCATAACATCTGCCTTTTTAATTGCGTTATTAATCGCAAATACTAACGCAATCACCACGCCTGTGATAATCCAGATGGAAATGATTTCAACCTGTAATGGTTTCGCAAACAACCATTCAAGAATTTGATTCAACGGTTTTCTCCTTTCTTTAATGATATTTCTTTCACATACAACAGTAATTTTAGCACAAATAACCCTAAGATGACACTAAATATACTGATAAAATCCGGCCATAAAAAGGCACTTGCAACCGCAAAAACCATCACCATGAAGCGGAAGATATAGCCTATAATAAATCCAAAGACTGAAAACTTCTCTTTGAATAATAAACTATCCACATATTTCATAAACAAAACTTGATGAATTAATGCAGCACTCAATCCTACTACAAATCCAAATCCAAGATCAAAACGTACCAATGCGACAAGAAAACTAATCGCATAAAGTATTCTTAATTCTTTCATATGTATCATAGGATGAGACGTCATGATTTGCTCCAATCAAATAGTATTTTAAATACATTGATAATTCCTATCATTACAAAGATAATCAGTAACCAAGGTTGAGTATTCAATGTTTTATCTAACCACAGTCCTAACAAGACACTGAATAAAAGTGTTAAACCAATGTTCAACCCTAATCCTAAGGCTTTCGCAATCCAAGAAGAATTACTTGGTTCCAAAGATGCGATCTCCAGCATCTCCCAATCCTGGGACAATATAACCAATCTCATTAAGTTTTTCATCTAGCGCTGCTAAAACGATATCAACATCAGGATGATCTTTCTCAATACGAGCAACACCTTCAGGAACACCCACTAAACACACAAGTTTAATGGTTTTTGCTCCTTTTTCTTTAAGGATGGTAATGGCTGCAGAAGCGCTACCCCCTGTCGCAAGCATCGGGTCAAGCACCATGACCACCGCATCACTTAAATTAGGGGGAAACTTCGCATAATATTGTTGAGGTTCTAAGGTTTCTTCATTACGATATAACCCAACATGCCCTACTTTCGCTGTAGGAATAAGATTAAGAATCCCATCCACCATGCCTAGTCCAGCTCTTAGAATTGGAATAAGTACAACTGACTTAGCTAACTCATAGCTTTCAGTTATCTGCATTGGAGTCTCAATACGTACCTTTGATAATGGTAAATCACGAGAAATTTCATAGGCCATAAGTCCTGCGACTTCATCTAGATTTTCACGGAAATCCTTGGTTCCAGTGTTAATGGATCTCATCACAGTGAGTTTATGAGTAATCAGGGGGTGGTTAAGTACGGTCAGCATGTTCTTTCTCCTTTGTTTGAATGAATGTTTGAATCTCTACTTTTAAATCACTTAAATCATCTTCTTGTTTTGCCTTAAGGATCATCACAATCCATTTCGCAATCTTAATGAAATCATCTTCCTTATACCCTTTGGTTGTCATCGCTGGTGTTCCAATGCGAATACCTGAAGTAACAAAAGGTGGAAGAGGATCAAAAGGAACGGTGTTCTTGTTGGTGGTGATACCCATGTCTTCTAACCGAATTTGAGCTTCTTTACCACTCACATCAAAACTAGTTTTTGCATCAAAGAGCACTAAGTGATTATCTGTTCCATCGGTAATCACTTTAACTCCATGTTCCATGAGTGTCTTCGCAAACACATGAGCATTTTTAATCACCTGCTTTTGATACTCCACAAATGATGGTTGTAACGCCTCATGAAATGCTACTGCTTTTGCCGCAATAATGTGCATGAGTGGTCCCCCTTGAACTCCAGGAAACACTTCTCTATCCAATAATGCAGCATGTTCTTTCTTACATAAGATGAGTCCACCACGAGGTCCTCGTAGTGTCTTATGGGTTGTGGAAGTCACAAAGTCCGCATAGGGAATGGGATCAGGATGAAGCTTTGCAGCCACTAATCCTGCCACATGAGCCATATCCACCATAAGATAAGCTCCAACTTCATCACATATGGTTCTAAATCGTTGAAAGTCAATGTGTCGTGAATAGGCACTCGCACCAGCCACAATGAGTTTAGGTTTGTGCAAGTGCGCTAATCGAGATACATCATCATAGTCAATACGATGTGTAATAGGATCGACTCCATATGAGACAAACTGATACAGTTGTCCACTGAAACTCAATGGATGACCGTGGGTTAAATGACCTCCTGCTTTAAGATCCATTCCCAAGATAACTTCTCCTGGTTTGACAACACTCATGTAAACAGCCATGTTAGCGGTTGAACCACTGTGAGGTTGCACATTGGCATGTTCTGCCCCAAACAACTCACAACAACGATCTCTTGCGAGGTTCTCAACTTCATCCACGGCATCACAACCACCATAATAGCGCTTATGTGGATATCCTTCGGCATACTTGTTTGTCAGGATTGAACCTGCTGCCTTGAGAACATCCTCAGACACAAAGTTCTCTGATGCAATGAGTTCGATGGTATTGGATTGACGATGATGTTCTTTTTGAATTAATGATTCAATCAATTGATCTTTCATGTTAATCCTCCAAAGCCATCATTTTGTCAATACGATTTTGATGACGTTCTTCTTGTGAGAAGGAAGTTTTTAACCACATGTCAGCACACTCAAGTGCTGTAGGAATATCCACCACACGTCCACCCATCGCAATCATATTGGAATTGTTATGTTCTTTTGTGACTTGAGCCAACCACACATTATGGATCAAGGCACACCGAATGCCTTTCACTTTGTTGGCTACAATGCTTGCTCCAATGCCTGTACCACAGAAGATGATGCCTGCATCCACTTCCTTATTGGAAACAGCCAAAGCAGCGGGATAAATGGTGTCGGGATAATCCACACTGGATTCATCAAAACAACCAAAATCCACCACATCATAACCTTGAGTTAATAAATGCTCTTTCAATGCTTCTTTGTGATGAAATGCGCCATGATCAGTCGCAATCGCAATTTTTAGTGGGTTCATATCATTTCTCCTATCTTTTATTTTATCACAGCAACCCCTTCAATGAAGGACAAAGAAAAGAAACCTCACGGTTTCTCGATGACAAAAAAGAGCATTCTCTCCTTGCCGTTCAAATCAAGTTCACATTCTACAGTAACCATTGGAAATCGCTTTAATATTTCCTGGGTAATAGAATGACGTTGTTGGTGTCCCATTTCAAAGGCAATAAGGGTTTTCTTGAGCTTCATTTGTTGGAGTTGATCAAGAAAGAGACGATAAAGATCGAGACCATCGTGTCCTCCAAATAAAGCTAAATGAGGTTCATAATCCTTAACACTGTTTTCTAAGGTTTCATCTTGTTCAATGTAAGGAGGATTGCACACAATCACATCCCATTCTTCATTCTGAATTGGTTCTAACATGTCCCCTTGTTTGAATACTATGTCAAGACCAAGTGTCATTGCGTTCTCTTCTGCAATTTTTAAAGCAGGGAATGAGATGTCCGTGCATGTCACTGAACACTCTACCATTTCAGCTTTAAGAGTGCACCCAATAATCCCACTGCCACAAGCCACATCCGCTATTTTAAGTGTAGAGTGCTCAAATAACGTTTCAACACGATCCATCACATGGACAACAAGTTCTTCTGTTTCGGGACGAGGAATTAAAACATCATGATTCACTTTAAATTTGCGACCATAAAACCATTCATACCCTAACACATGTGCCAATGGCTTATCTTGAAGTAAGTCTTCAACACCTTCATTAAAGGTTTGGAAAAGATGTACTGGCATTTCATCAGACATGCGTAGATATAAATCAATGGACTCCTCAGCACACAACTCCACAAGATAACGCTTAAAAACCAAGGCATCGAAGTCATCCCTGGCTTTTTGTGTCGCTTGTTTTAGTGCTTGATTAAAGGTTGTCATCAAGAGGCTGTTCCAATTTCATGTGTTGTTCATAGGCCAATAAGGCTTCAAATACATCATCCAGTTTGCCTTCCATCACACGATCAAGTTGAACTAAAGTAAATCCAATACGATGATCGGTCAGACGGTTTTGAGGATAATTGTATGTTCTGATTTTTTCTGAACGACTACCTCGTCCAATCTTAGATTGACGTTCTTTACCTTTTTCTTCTTCAATTTTTTCCATATGTGCTTCATATACTCGGGCACGAATAATCTTTAACGCTTTATCTCGGTTATCATGTTGTGAACGACCTTCTTGCATGTTCACCGTGATACCGGTAGGAACGTGCGTGACACGCACGGCAGAGTCAGTCTTATTAACAGATTGCCCCCCTGCACCAGAAGAGCGATGAGTTTCAACCACTAAATCATTATCATTAAGTTCAAAGTCTTCAGCTTCTACCTCTGCCATTGCTAAAACTGTTGCGGTTGAAGTATGAATTCTTCCTTGTGTTTCTGTTTTAGGAACACGTTGCACACGATGTGCACCAGATTCAAACTTTAAGAATCGATACACATCCGCTCCCTTAATCACAAAAGAAATGAAAGTATATCCTCCAGCTTCAGCTACTGTGGCTTCTAATACTTCAACTTTCCACCCTTTAATTTCCGCATACTTTGCATACATACGATACAAATCACCCGCAAAGATGTTTCCTTCATCGCCTCCTGCAGCTCCACGAATTTCCATGATGACGTTTTTATCATCATCAGGATCTTTAGGCAGCAACAAAACTTGAAGTTTGGCTTCAAGTTCTTCAAGTTGTGGTTGAAGTTCTTCAATCTCCATTTCAGCCATGGCTTTCAAATCAGCATCTTGTTCATTTAACAATGATTGTGCTTGATTAAAATGTTCAAGGGCTCCTTGGTATTGATTAAACGTATCCACAACTTCTTGAAGTGTGGATTGCTCTTTGGCGTATTTTGCTAATTTCTTGGGATCAGAAAGGGTTGCTGGATCTTGAAGTAACGCATCCAAGGTATGATAGCGATCAACTACTTTCTGACAACGATTCATAAATATATTCATAGTCACTCTCCTAACGGGTTAAATTCATTAACCATCGGCCTTGTGATACTCTCATTAATCCTATCACGACCCGCACAACTTGTTCAATTTGAACTAACAATAACACAACAGCCAAGGATTCTACTTTCACGACTAAGACAAGGAAAGCAGTTAAAGGTAGTCCAATGCCCCAAACTAAACCAGCATCCAACCATGTAAGAAACTTAGCATCTCCACCTGCTCGAAGTGCTGAGAAGATAAGAACATTGAAGACTCTTAGTGATAATCTTAGTGATAATACTCTTAGGATAAGTATCGCAAGTTGTGGCTGACCTACTCCATTACCATACAAACTCACTAACCATGGAGCTAAGATTAATACCAGTAAACTTAAACCTAAAGCAAGAAAGACTCCAACTCCATAAAAATAATGCATGGTAGCTTTTGCTTCCTCCAGTTTTCCTTCACCAAGAATAGCACCTAGGATAGCTGAAGAGGCTGCATTGACACCCATGATCGCAAAGAAGAAGAACATGGATAATTGGTTAGCCACATAGTAGCTTTCTAAACTTTCGGGTCCATACATTCCATAAAAGCGAATGAAGAGGGTCATTCCCACCCCAAAGAAAAGTTCATTGAACATAAGGGGAATTGCTCTAGAGGATATCTTTCTTATTAAAGGAGACTCAACAAGCATGTTTTTCACTTCTAAACTAAAGAAGGGCTGATGAGTGAGTCTAGCATAAATCACATGAAGAATTGCACTTAAAGTATGAGCAATGAGGGTAGCGATGGCAGCACCTTGAATTCCTAAGGTTGGAAAACCAAACAAACCAAAGATGAGTATCGCGTTTAAGACAACATTAGTAATCATAGCAATGATACCAATGCCTAATGATACCATTGTTTTTTGAATGGAGCGATAAGCAAAACTAAACATCATTGTGATCACAAATGGGATGTATGACCACTTTACCACATCTAGATACACCAATGAATTCTCAATGACTGTGACATCATCTATGAAGAATCTCATTAATGTTCTTGGAAAGAAGGTGGCGAGTGTAAGCATACCTAAGGCGATAAGTAAGGTAAATCCTACTCCCACAAAGAAAGACTTACGTTGATGAACCTCATCTTTAGATCCAAAGTATTGAGCAATAAAGATGCTTGCACCTGAGGCAGCACCAAATGAGATGGTCATCATTAAATTCTCAATTTGAGTGGCATTCCCTACTGCACTCACACCGTTGATACTGGACACCATAATGGAATCCACAATCCCCATGATGGAGTTGAGCATTTGTTGGATCATAATAGGTAACCCAACTATAGCCATACGCTTATAAAACCTTGCAGGCGCAAGGTATTTTTTTAATAAAGGTGTATTCATTTAAAGTGTAGGTTTACCCTTCACTTCATGACAGTGACGGCAACGAGCTTCATAACTTTCTGAAGCACCAACTAAAATAATGGGATCATGATACGATGCAGCTTCCCCATTGACCAAGCGTTGGGTACGCGTTGCTGGTGCACCACAGGTGGTACATACCGCAGTCAGTTTCGTAACAAACTCCGCACTGGTAATAAGGATTGGCATGACATTGAATGGTTCACCTCTAAAATCCATGTCAAGTCCTGCAACCATGACACGTTTTCCTTCATTAGCGAGTTGATCACAGACTGCCACAATGTCTTTATCAAAGAATTGAACCTCGTCTATAGCTACGACATCCACTTTTTCATCGACATGGTTAAGGATATCTCGAGCGTTGGCCACTACAATGGAATCCACACTGCTACCTGCATGTGAAACCACTTTTGTATTGGAGTAGCGATTATCTATCGCTGGTTTAAAGACTTTAATGTTCTTTTTGGCGTAACTTAAAACATTGATTCTTCGAATCAATTCTTCAGTTTTTCCCGCAAACATACATCCTGATATCACTTCTAACCAACCTGCTTTGTATTGATGATACATCATAACGTAACCCCTCTAAACTTCTCTTTCATTATACACAAAAAATAAGGGTGTTACCCTTATTTGATGCCGTATTTTTTGTTGAAGCGTTCTACACGTCCAGCTGCTTGTGCGAAGCGTTGTTTACCAGTATAAAATGGATGACAGTTTGAGCAAGTATCAACACGAATTTGCTTCGCTGTTGATAATGATTCAAATTCTGCTCCACATGATTGGCAAACCACGTTAATCTTGTTTAGCACAGGATGAATTCCGTTTTTCATGTGTTCTCCTTCCGCCTTGATAATTTATGGATTATCAAAGTAAGTTTTGCTTGACTATAATAACATCTTTATGAGTCAGATACAAGTATCCAAATCATAATAATAGTGAATAATAACCTTGTTATTCTAGATCAACGCGCGTAATTTTTGCCCCTAACGCAATGAGTTTTTGATCAAGTTCATCGTACCCTCGATCAATGTGATACACATCATGGATGGTGGTTGTTCCTTGCGCAATCAATCCCGCTACTACTAGGGATGCTCCACAACGTAAATCTGTCGCAGTGACATGATCTCCAAAAAGAGGTGTAGCTCCTTTAATGATGGAAGTTGCAGGAGATAAGGTGATGTTTGCACCTAAGCGTTGAAGTTCTAAACAGTGTTTGAAACGTTCAGTATAGATGGTTTCATTCACAATGGATTCACCATGGGCTTGTGTAAGTAAGGTGGTGAGTGGTTGTTGAAGATCGGTCGCAAAACCGGGATAAGGGAGTGTCTTCACATCCACTGGTTTGAGGTTTTGTCCCTTCTTAATGATGACATGATCTTTTTCAACTTCAACACTGACACCCATATCCTTGAGTTTTGAGATTAAACTTTCAACGTGTTGTGGAATCACATTGTCAATCATCATTTCTTCCGCTGCTGCTGCTGCAATAATCATATAGGTTCCAGCTTCAATACGATCTGGAATGATCTCATGGAAGGTTCCACCTAAATGATCTACTCCTTCAATGGTTATCACATTGGTACCAGCCCCTTTGATGTTTGCTCCCATGCGGTTAAGCATGTTGGCAACGTCAATGATTTCAGGTTCCTTCGCAGCATTCTCAATGGTGGTTCTACCTTGCGCTAGTGTAGCCGCAAGCATGATATTAATGGTTGCACCCACTGAAGAAATATCTAAAAAGATTTTATTCCCTATAAGTTTCTCTGCTTTAATGTGGTAATACCCTTGGGTGTATTCAACACTCGCACCTAATGCCTCAAAACCTTTAAGATGCAAATCGATAGGACGTGGTCCTAAATAGCATCCTCCAGGCATTTTCATTTTCACTTCTTTGAAACGTCCCAATAAAGCTCCCATGAAGTAATATGAAGCTCTGAGTTTATTGACGGCAGGATGATCTAACGACATGTTCTTTAAATTCGTTGGATCAATGATGAGATGACCTTCAGTTGGGGTTGCTACTTCCACATTAAGAAAAGAAAGCAGTTGATTTAAGGATTCCACATCAGAAATATGAGGAACTCCAATGATGGAGACCGGACCTTGTGATGATAGTATGGTGGCTGGGATGAGTGCTACAGTTGCATTCTTTGAACCACTGATGCGAACAGTGCCTTTAAGAGGATGTTGTCCTTCGATTTTTAGTACTTGTGTCATAAATGTGCCTCAATTCTTCACTATTATACACTAAATCTTAAGGATGGTCATCTAAGCATCGAAAAGAAAAGATGATGGAATGATGATACACTCCCCAATAGGAAGACAGACAAAATATCTAAAGATATCTGACTCCTAGAAGGGAGTTTTCTTATGGGAAGAAAACCTAAATATACAAAGATAATGAAGATACAAGCGTGTATCGATTACTTAAGTGGAACACATAGTGCTATTGAAATAGTACAGAAACTTAATATGCCAAAACATGGTGCAAGCGAAATCCATGAATGGATTAAAAAGTATGAATCTTTTGGTGCGAACGCATTTGAAGAAAGACAAGCAAACAAAGCTTACTCAAAGGAATTTAAACTATTGATTATCCAAGAGTATCTTTCGGAAGACATTTCCCTGATAGATCTATCAGTAAAATATGATATTCCAAGTAAGGAAACAATCCGCAAGTGGGTTTTAAAGTATAATGATGGTGAAGAACTATTGGATTATACTCCAAAACCTGAGGTATACGTTATGGCCAGAGTGAAAACAACCAAAGATGAGCGAATAGAGATTGTTCAGTATTGCTTAGACAACCAAAAAAATTATAAAGAGTGTGCCTCTAAATACGGAGTTTCTTATGCTCAAGTTTATGATTGGGTAAAACGCTATCTTAAGGACGGTGAAGAAGGACTGAATGATGATAGAGGACACAAGCGGGATCTTTTAGATTTAAGTGATACAGAGAAAAAAGACAGGGAACTAAAGCGTCTAAAGCAGAAGAATCTACTATTGGAAAGAGAAAACGAACTCTTAAAAAAGCGACAAGACTTGGAGGCGAAATTAAGACACTTCCAAGTCACAAAAAAATAGCGAGAACGAAACAATACAAGCTTTCAATATATCTAACTGTCCAAGAATATCATGAGAAGCGACAATTTCCAATTGATTGGATGTGTAGTGTGTTTGAGATTTCTAGGAGTGCTTATTATAAGTGGTTGAATCGATTGCCTTCTTTAAGAGAGGTAGAAAATCAAGCAATACTTGAATGTATTTTAGACATTCACACTCAGTATAGAGGCTTATATGGCTCTTATCGGATGATGATTATAGTGAATAACCGATTCAATAAGAGGTACAATCATAAGCGCATTGAACGGATTATGAGCGTTAATAATATCCATTCTGCATTTAGAAAAAAGAAGAGATCGAGTTACCGTAAATCAACACCAGAACAGACTTCAGAAAATATTCTCAATAGAGACTTTAGTGCATCAAAACCCAATGAAAAATGGTTGACAGATATTACAGAAGTTAAGGTTCCTGGTAGTTCTAAAAAACAATATCTAAGTTCCATCATTGATCTGTACGACAATCAAATTATCGCGTATGAAGTTAGTGATAGGAATAATGCAAACCTCGTTAATACCACTTTACAAAAAGGTGTAAAGCAGCAAGTAGAGGCAACACCCATTTTGCATAGTGATCGCGGCTTCCAATACACCCGAAAACCATTCAAACATTGGTTGGATGAGTTGGGTATAATTCAATCGATGTCGCGAGTATCCAAGTGTATTGACAATGGTCCAATGGAAAGTTTCCAAGGAATCCTAAAAGATGAAATGTTCATTCTGTATGATATTAAAACGATTGAAGATTTCAAAAAACATCTTCCAAACTATATTCACTTCTATAATCATGAACGACCTCAACGACGTCTTAAGGGGCAAACACCAAATCAAGTAAGAGAAGCAGCATTAACTACAGCATTTCCTAATAATTATCCAACACCAACGAACTACCGTATTAACAAATACTGGCAAGACATCCAAACTAAATCAGTATAAGAAAGTCTAATCATTCATAACTGTCTGTATCTTATTCAAGGTATTTTCAATGTGCACATAAGCAAAAGACTCCAAATTGCAACATTTACAATTTAGAGTCTTTTCTTTAATTAATTCACTGTCTACTTGACAGGGTATGGTTCATGATCCATCATCTCTAGTGTTATTCAGCTTGTCCAGCGCTTCCAAATTCAACCATTTTTTCTTTAATGGTTGCACAGATTGCATCATATCCAGGTTTAAGAAGTTTACGAGGATCGAATCCTTTACCTTCTAAATCTTTACCTGATTCAATGTACTTACGAGTTGCAGCTGCAAAGTCCACTTGAAGTTCAGTGTTAACGTTAATCTTAGAAACTCCTAATGAAATGGATTTCTTAATCATATCTGTAGGAATTCCACTACCACCATGAAGAACGAGTGGCATTTGACCCGTTAAGGATTGGATTTCTTGAAGTACTTCAAAGTCTAATCCTTTCCAGTTGTCTGGATACTTACCATGAATGTTACCAATACCAGCAGCCAATAAGTCTACCCCTAAGTCAGCAATCATTTTGCATTCTTTAGGATCAGCCACTTCACCACTACCTATTACGCCATCTTCTTCGCCACCAATAGCGCCAACTTCAGCTTCAACGCTAATGCCTTTGGAATGTGCTAACGCAACAATGTCTTTGGTCTTTTGTACGTTTTCTTCAATTGGATAGTGTGAGCCATCAAACATAACGGAAGTGAATCCCGCTTCGATTGCTTTTTGAGCTCCTTCGTATGTTCCATGGTCTAAGTGAATGGCGACATCCACTGTGATCTTTTGGTCTTCAACCATGCCTTTAACCATACCTACGACAGCACGATATCCACCCATGTATTTTCCTGCACCTTCAGATACTCCTAAAATAACTGGAGACTTCATTTCTTGTGCAGTCAATAAGACGGCTTTAGTCCATTCTAAGTTATTGATGTTGAATTGCCCTACCGCATAACCATGTTGACGAGCTCTTT
>Ga0208242_100587_pt1 | contig 18313 bp, 17 predicted proteins | sample SubbioAug_CSW13A_FD_184825 | JGI IMG/M metagenome (GOLD analysis project Ga0208242, IMG submission 184825) | Serpentinite rock and fluid subsurface biosphere microbial communities from McLaughlin Reserve, California, USA - CR12Aug_CSW13A (SPAdes) | ecosystem: Environmental > Terrestrial > Deep...
GGCGTGGCGAAAACTCTCGCCGCCGTTGTGCGCCACGGCCTCCAGCCGCGGGCAGCGGGCGCGCAGGCCAGGCAGGTCGTTGAGCTGGGCATTGCGGATGGCGCTGTCCAGGCTGCCTTCGCGTTGGCAGGCGGCATAAACATCCCACACACCCAGGCCATGGGCACGCAGCACGTCGATTCGTTCGGGGTAAGGCATGTCGGTCATCGGCAGCCCCCACAGGGCGCCGAGCAGCTTCCAGAAATGGTTTTGAGGGTGGGCATAGTAACGCTGGGCCTGCAACGACGCGACGCTGGGGAAACTGCCAAGCACGATCAGGCGGGTCTCGGCGTCGAACACCGGCGCCAGCCCTTGCAGCCGGTCGGCTGGCGTGGCCGTGTCGAGGGGGGTGTCGAAGGGGGTCATGGGGCCGCCTCCGCCCCCGGTGTGGCGGCTGCCCACAAGCCCTGAAGGCGGGGCAACAGGCGCAGGGCGTTGGCGGTGGTCGCCTGGGCCAGCGCAGCGTCGGTCAGGCCACGGAGGGCCGCCAGCACGGCCCCAATGCGCGGCAGTTCGGCCGGCGCGTTGCGCCCCTGCGGCCGCCCGGCGGCACGCTCGGCCGCGGTCACGTACAGCCACTGGGGCGGAATGTCGGGGGCGTCGGTCTCCAGCACCAGGGCCTCCAGCGGCAAGTCCCTGGCCAGGGCGCGCAGGCGGCGCGCGGCCTCGAACGTCATGGCGCCACCCAGTCCCAGCCCGAAACCCAGGGCCACGAACGCATGGGCCTGCGCCTCGCTGCCGCTGAAAGCGTGGGCCAACCCGCCCGATACTGGCCGGCCCCGCTGCCGCATCGTCCGCAGGCCCTGCAGCAGGGTATCGGCCGAGCGGCGCACGTGCAGCAGCACCGGCAGGCCGTGGCGCTGGGCCAGCCGCAACTGCGCCTGGTAAAAGTCGAGCTGCCGCTGGCGTGCCGCGGGCTCACAGAGCTCGGGCACGAAAAAATCCAGCCCGATTTCGCCCACGGCCACCAGCCGGGGGTCGTCGCGGTGGCGGCTCAGCGCCTGGTCCAGGGCGTCGAGGTCGGTGTCCAGCGCCTGGGGCACGTACAGGGGGTGGATGCCCAGCGCGTAGGCGTCACCCGTGCGGTGGGCCAGGGTCCGTACCGCGTCCCAGTTGGTGCGCGCGACGGCCGGGAACACGCACAGGCCCACGCCTGCGACACGGGCCTGCGCCCGCACGGCCAGGCGCTCGTCGTCGCTCCATTCCGGTGCGTCGAGGTGGCAATGGGTGTCGATCCACATGGGCAACGATTATGGGCGACAGCGGCGCCCGACGCGGTGCGGCACAATGCCTGTAACAAAGTGTTCAGGGAGAACCGTTTGAGCCTCAGAAGCCGCTTTTTGCTCCTCGCCAGCGCGCTGATCGTGCTGGCCACGGCCATGGCCTGGGTCATGTTCACCGTGATCGCGCAGCGGGTGATCGAACAATGGGGCCAGCACGTCGTCGAGGTGCAGGTGCGCTACGACAGCGCCCGCCTGCTGCAGCCCATCGAGCGCGAACTGGCGCTGGCCCGGCAGATGGCCAACTCCCAGGCGCTGCTGCGCTGGGCCCGCGAGCCCGACCACCCCTTGCTGACCGAACCCGCACGGCGCGAGATGGAGAGCTACCGCCTCAACTTCCAGAACCAGAACTTTTTCGTCGCCCTGCACCGCGACGGCGGCTATTACTACAACAACGCCCGCAACGAGTTCGCCAACCAGTTGCTGCGCTACAGGCTGCAGCCCGACCGGCCGGCCGACACCTGGTTCTACCAGCTGGTCAAGCAGGGCCGGCCGTTCCACCTCAACGTCAACCCGGACGAAGAGCTCAAGGTCACCAAACTGTGGATCGACGTGCTGATGCGCGATGGCGACGAGGTCCTGGGCATTGTGGGCACCGGTATCGAGCTCGACAGCTTTCTGCGCAACGTGGTGGACCTCGGCCAGCGCGGCGTCACCAGCGTTTTCGTGGACCGCAACGGCGCCATCCAGCTCTACCGCGACCGCCAGTTGATCGACTACGCCTCCGTGGTGAAGCCCGAAGGCCAGAAGAACCTCGTCACCCAGCTGTTTGACGACCCGGACGACCGCCGCAAGGTCATGGGTCACATGCAGCAACTGCAATCCCACCCCGCGCCAACCGGCCGTGTAGTGACCGATTTCGTGCAGTTCAACGGCCAGCGGCACCTGGTGGGGATGACCTACCTGCCGGCCATCGACTGGTTCGAGCTGACGCTGATCGACCTCGACGAGCTGATGCCCGTCGGGCGTTTTGCCCCGGTGGCCGCGGTGTTCGGCCTCACCCTGCTGGCCAGCCTGCTGCTGTTCAACCTCACCCTGCGCGGATGGGTGTTGAATCCGCTGGCCGCCCTGGACCGGGCCATGCTGCGCGTGCGCGATGGCGACCTGGAGCAGCCCCAGCTGCCAAGGGCGCGCGGAGAGATCGGGCGTTTGATCGAGCACTTTGCCAGCATGGCGGGGGCCATCCGCGACAACACCCGCATCCTGGAAGCCAAGGTGCGTGAACGCACCGAGGCGCTGGACCGCCTCGCCAGCGTCGACGCACTGACCGGGCTGGCCAACCGCCGCGGGCTGGCCGAGGTGCTGGCCCAATGCGCCGAGCGCCGTCGCCGGGAACATGTGCCCTACGGCGTGATCTACTTCGACGTGGACCACTTCAAAGCCGTGAACGACACCCAGGGCCACGCCGTGGGCGACGCGGCGCTGGTCGAGGTGGCCCGCTTGCTGCAGACCAACCTGCGGCCCTACGACCGTGCCGGCCGCTGGGGTGGCGACGAGTTCATCGTCGTGCTGGCCCCGTGCGACGAAGACACCCTGGCCGTGATCGGCGAACGGATCCGCCGGGACGTGGAAAACCAGACGCGGCACCACCCCACGGTACCGCCCCTGACCCTGAGCCTGGGCGGCAGCCTGGCGCGGGCCGACGAAAGCCCCGACGAGCTGCTGTTGCGCGTCGACAAGGCGCTGTACGATGCCAAGGCCGGCGGTCGCAACCGCTTCAACCTGTCCGACGCCTGACATGACCGATGCCCAACACCTGACCATCCTCACCGGCGCCTCGCGCGGCCTGGGTCTGGCCATGGCCCGACAACTGCTCGCCCCCGACCGCATCCTGCTGTGCATCTCGCGCCACACGCACGACGGCCTGGCCCACGAGGCCATGGCAGCCGGCGTGCACCTGGAGCAGTGGTCGCAGGACCTGGCCGATACCACCGAGGCCGCGGAGCGGTTGGCGCGCTGGCTGGACACCCTGCACCCGCCCGCCATCCGCAGCGCCACGCTCATCAACAACGCCGGCGTGATCCCGACCATCGGCCCGCTCGACACCTGCCCACCCGACGAGCTCGCCCGCGCCCTGCGCGTGGGACTGGAGGCGCCCATGGCGCTCACCGGTGCCTTTCTGCGCAGCACCGGGCGCTGGGTGGAGGACGGCTGGAACGGCCCGCGCCGGGTGCTGAACGTGTCGTCGGGGCTCGGGCGGCGGCCCATGGCCAGCCAGGCGCCCTACTGCGCCGCCAAGGCCGGGCTCGACCATTTCAGCCGCTGCACCGCCCTGGACGAGGCGCAGCGGCCCCACGGCGCCCGGATCGTCTCGCTCGCACCGGGCGTGATCGACACCGACATGCAAACCCAGCTGCGCGCCGGCGACCCCAGCCGCTTCCCCGACCGCCCCCGCTTCGAGGCCCTGAAGGCCGACGGCCACCTGGCGAGCCCGCAAGCCGCGGCCGCCCAGGTGCTGGCCTGGCTGGACCGGCCCGATTTCGGCGAGCCGGTGGTGGCCGACGTGAGGGACTGACATGGCCACACGCCACCCATCGCCCGGCTGGCGCCGCCGCGACTGGTTGCGCACGGCCACCGTCACCACTGCCGGCTGGACCCTTGGCCCCGCCAGGGCCTCCGACGACTTCTGGGCGCTCGCCCGCCAGGGCGGCCACGTGCTGCTGATGCGGCACGCCCGCACCGAACCCGGCATTGGCGATCCACCCGAGTTCCGCCTGGGCGACTGCCGCACCCAGCGCAACCTCAGCGAGGCCGGCCGCGACGAGGCGCGCCGGGTGGGTGAGCGCTTTCTGGCCGAAGGGGTGCGACTCGACGCGGTGTACAGCAGCGCTTGGTGCCGCTGCACCGACACCGCAGCGCTCGCGTTTGACCCCCACCACCCGCCCCACCGCGTCTGGGAGGCGCTCAACTCCTTCTTCCAGGGCCGCGACGACGGGGAACGCCAGACCCAGGCCACGCTGCAGCGGCTGCGCACCCTGCGCCCGCCGGCCAACTGGATGCTGGTCACCCACCAGGTCAACATCACCGCACTGACGGGCGAGTGGCCGGCCATGGGCGAACTGTTCTTGGCCCGCCCCCCGCAGGGGGGCGACACCCGGCTGGCGGTGCGCGCGCGCTGGCGTCCCTGAAGCCGCAACCAGCCTGTCCTGCCGGCGGCAGCAGGCCGCCCGCGAAACGCTAAGATGGTGGGCACACGATTCCAACCACCCATCCCAGAGGAGTTCCCCATGAGCAGAGAAGTCGTCGTCGTCAGCGCGGTGCGCACCGCCATCGGCACCTTTGGCGGCAGCCTGAAAGACGTACCGCCCACCGAACTGGGCGCACTGGTCGTGCGCGAGGCCCTGGCCCGCGCCCAGACCGCCGGCGCCGACGTCGGCCACGTGGTCTTCGGCCACGTCGTCAACACCGAGCCCAAGGACATGTACCTCTCGCGCGTCGCCGCCATGAACGGCGGCTGCCCCGAGACCACCCCGGCCTTCAACGTCAACCGCCTGTGCGGCTCGGGCCTGCAGGCCATCGTCTCGGCCTCTCAGGCCATCCTGCTGGGCGACTGCGACGTGGCCATCGGTGCCGGCGCCGAGAACATGAGCCGCGCCCCCTACGCCAGCCTGGCCAGCCGCTGGGGTGCCCGCATGGGCGACACCAAGATGGTGGACATGATGGTCGGTGCCCTGCACGACCCGTTCCACAACATCCACATGGGCGTGACGGCCGAGAACGTGGCCGCCCAGTTCGGCATCACCCGCGAGATGCAGGATGCCCTGGCGGTGGAAAGCCACAACCGCGCCCAGCGCGCCACCGAGGCCGGGTACTTCAAGGACCAGATCGTGCCGGTGATGCTCAAGAGCAAGAAGGGCGAAGTCGCCTACACCACCGACGAGCACTTCCGGCCCAACTGCACCATGGACGACCTGGCCAAGCTCAAGCCGGTGTTCGTCAAAGAGAACGGCACCGTGACGGCCGGCAACGCCAGCGGCATCAACGACGCCGCCGCCGCCGTGGTGCTGATGGAGGCCGGTGCGGCCAAAGCGCGTGGCCTGGCGCCGATGGCGCGCCTGGTCGGCTATGCCCACACCGGGCTCGACCCGAAGATCATGGGCGTGGGTCCGATTTCGGCCACGCAGGCGGTGCTCAAGCGCACCGGCCTGAGCGTGAACGACCTGGACGTGATCGAGGCCAACGAGGCGTTTGCCGCCCAGGCCTGCGCCGTCACCAAGGGCCTGGGGCTGGACCCGGCCAAGGTCAACCCCAACGGTTCGGGCATCTCGCTCGGCCACCCCATCGGGGCCACCGGCGCGCTCATCACCGTCAAGGCGCTGCACGAGCTGCAACGCGTGGGCGGCCGCTACGCGCTGGTGACGATGTGCATCGGCGGCGGCCAGGGCATCGCGGCGATTTTCGAACGCGCCTGACCACCGCCCTGGCACCAACGACCATGGCGCCACACGCCGAGGCCGCCCCGGCAGCCGGCCCCGATTGGCCAGCCGCGCTGCAGGCCCTGGAAGCAGGGCTGCTGCAGCGCGACGTGGCCGCCCGTTGCCTGCTGCTGGCCACCCTGGCGGGCGAGCACGTGCTGCTGCTCGGCCCACCCGGCACGGCCAAGAGCGAATTGGCGCGCCGGCTGCACCGCCGCCTGCCCGGCACGCGCTATTTCGAGCGCCTGCTCACCCGCTTCACCGTCCCCGAAGAACTGTTCGGGCCGCTGTCTTTACGGGCCTTGGAAGACGACCGTTACGAACGCCTGACCGAGGGCTACCTGCCCCAGGCCGAAGTGGCCTTCCTCGACGAGGTGTTCAAGGCCAATTCCGCCATCCTCAACACCCTGCTGGGCCTGCTGCACGAACGCCAGTTCGACAACGGCGCCCAGCGCGAGCCAGTGCCCCTGCTGTGTCTGGTGGGCGCCAGCAACGAGCTGCCACAAGACGACGGCCTGCTCGCGTTCTACGACCGCTTCTTGCTGCGCGTGCCGGTAGCGCCGGTGGACGACGCCCACTTCCACGCCCTGCTGCACGCCAGCGCGCCCACCCCGTCCAGCAGCACCAACGCCCACGAGGCCGGTCTGCTCACGGCGCGGTCGCTGGAGGCTTTGCGCGAACAGGCCCGCACCGTTGGACTGTCCGCCGAGGTGCTGCGCCACCTGGACCGTGCCCGCCAGCGCGGGCGCACCGGCGACCACCCCGTGTCCGACCGCCGCTGGCGCCAGGTGGCCGAGCTCCTCAAGGTGCAGGCGGCCAGCCGCGGGGCGGCGCAGGTCAGTCCCTGGGACCTGTGGGTGCTGCCCTTCGTGCTGCCGCACCGGCCCGACGACGTGCCCGCCTGGACCGAGGCCTTCCTGGAAGACGTGGCCCACGCGGTGCCGCTCGACACCGACTGGCTGGAGCGTGCCCTCGTGGCCCTCGAAGGCCAGCTCGAGATCGAACAGCTTGCACCGGCCGATGGAGCCGACGACCGCGCCGGCAAACTGGCGCTGGCCCAGACCCTGGGCGGCCAGGGGGGCGAGACAGAAATGCTGCGCCTCGTTTCCGAGCGGGCGCGCCGCCACTACAGCCCGCTGCACGTGGCCACCCGGCTGGCCCAGGTGGACGAATGGGCCACCCACCTGAGCGCCCTGGCCGACCAGGTCCACGCCACCGCCGAGGCCGTCACCGCCCAGGCCCAGGCCCACCCGTGGTTGCCGCCGTCGTGGCGCGCACACATTGCGGCGGTGCACGCGGCGCGCGTCACCCAGGTGCAGGCGCTGCAGGCACGCGGCAGCGCGCTGCGCACCGGCTACGCCGGGTTGCCGGTGGACGCCCAGCGCCAGGAGCCCGCCCCTGCCCCCGTGCCCCTGCCGGCCGGTCCATGACTGCAGCGACTGCCACGGTATCGGCCACGGCCCCGGCAGCCCCCTACCACCTCCTGGGCCAGCTGCCCTCAGCGCTGTGGCGCTGGGCCGTGGTCTGCAGCAGCGGGGCCACCGAACGCCGCTTGGCCGAACTGCCCGGGTGGCGCGCCGCCCTGGAGCGTGGCCAGCTGCCCCCGCCCGAGCTCGACTGGGGCGACCCCGACGCCACCCAGGCCTTGCGCGCGGTGCTGGGCGAGCTCACCCTCACCGACCTCACCCACGACCACCCCGCCATGGCCCAGCAGGTGCTGCAAAGCCTGCTGTGGCACCTCGACGGCCTGATCGACCGCCCCCCGGACGAGCCCCGGGCGGCGGCCATCGGACGCCAGGCCGAAGCCTTCAGAGAGAGCTGGCAACTGCAGCGCCAGGGCTGGGAAGAGGTGATGGCACTGACCCAGACCCTGGGCGAACTGGCCCAGCTGCGCTGGGACGAGCTGCAGGGCCTGCTGAACCGGCGCGAATGGGCCGAGGCGCAGCGCATCGGCCAGCGGCTGGCGCTGATGCCGGAGCTGCGGCGCTTCATCGACGGCGTGGGACGCCGCGACCCGGTGCCCGAAGCCCCCGCCGCCGCCCGGGCCCGCCCCAGCGCCCGGGACGACCCCAGCCAGCGCCCCGACGACGACCGCCGCACGCCCGAGCCGGGCCAGGTGGACGGTGTGCGGCGCGCCCGCGTGCTGGCCCGCATGGCCGGTGCCGAAAGCGTGGCACTCACCCACCCCGTCCTGCGGCGGCTGTGGCGGGCCCGCTTCGCCGAAGGCCAGCTGCTGTGTTACGACGACCGCGCCCCGGCGCCGCGCGCCGCGCCTGCGCCTCAGGACACGCCCGACAGCCGCGACCGACCGGGCCCACCGCGTGGCCGCGGGCCGCTGATCGTGTGCCTCGACACCTCGGGCTCCATGCGCGGGGCCCCCGAACAGGTGGCCAAGGCCTGCGTGCTGCAGGCCCTGCGCAGCGCCCAGAGCGGCCGGCGCGACTGTCGCCTCCTGGCCTTTGGCGGCCGGGGCGAACTGCTGGAGCAAACGCTCGCGCTCACCCCCGACGGGCTGGGCAGCCTGCTCGACCTCATGGGCCAGAACTTCGACGGCGGCACCGACGTGCAGACGCCGCTGGAGCGCGCGGTCGAGCGCGTGCAGCAAGACGGCTGGCGCCAGGCCGATGTGCTCATCGTCAGCGACGGCGAGTTCGGCGTCACGCCGGCCACGCTCGACGCGCTGCGGCAGGCCAAACAGGCGCTGGGCCTGCGGGTGCACGGCATCCTGATCGGCGACCGCGAAACGATCGGCCTGGTCGAAGTGTGCGACCACCTGCACTGGGTGCGCGACTGGCGCCGCCACGCCGACGGCAGCGGCCACACGGCCGACGGGTTTTCGCCGGTGCACAGCCGCAGCCTCACGGCGCTCTACTTTCCCAACGCCATCCGCCGTTGAACGCGCCGCAACGGTGCCAGAATACACGGCAACCGTGTCCCACCGTTCAACAGGAGCCGATTCCATGTCCCGTCCCGCCTCTCCCCTGCGTCGCCACACGCTGCAACTCGCCGGTGCCCTGCTCGCGGCCAGCCTGGGCTGCGGCAGTGCCCTGGCCGACACCGGCAAGCCAGTCAAGCTGTTGGTGGGCTTTCCGGCCGGCGGCGGCACCGATGCCATCGCCCGCATCCTGGCAGAGCCCATGAAAGACGCCCTGGGCGTGCCGGTGATCGTGGAAAACAAGGCGGGCGCGGGCGGCCAGATTGCCGCCCAGGCGCTCAAGGCCGCCGCCCCCGACGGCACCACCCTGTTCCTGTCGCACGACCACAGCATCTCCATCCTGCCGCAGGTGGTCAAGCAGCCCGGCTTCGACCCGGCCACCGACTTCGTGCCCGTGGCCGGTTTCGCCACCTTCGTCAACGCGCTGGCGGTTTCGGGTGGCACCCCGGCCAAGACCTACAAGGACTACCTGGCCTGGGTCAAGGCCCAGGGCGGCAAGGGTTCGGTGGGGATACCGGCCCCGGCCTCGGTACCGCAGTTCCTGGTGCAGGCGCTGGGCCAGCGCAACGGCCTGGACCTGGTGGCGGTGCCCTACCGCGGCAGCGCCCCCATGATGGGTGACATGCTCGGCAACCAGATCCCCGCCGGCGTCGGCTCCATCCCCGACTTCATCGAAAACCACAAGGCCGGCAAACTGCGGGTGGTGGCGGTCATGGGCAAGGAGCGGCAGGCACTGATGCCCGACGTGCCCACGCTGGCCGAGCTGGGCCTGCCCGGCTTCGAGGACGTGCCTTACTACGGCATCTTCGCGCCGGCCGGCACCCCGGCGGCCACCGTGGAGCGCCTGGGCGCAGCGGTGCAAAAAGCGCTGCAGCGGCCCGACGTGAAAGACCGCCTCACCGGCATGGGCCTGACGGTCGGCTACATGACCGCCGCGCAACTGGGCGCGCGCGAGCGCGCGTACACCCAGGCCTGGGCGAAGATCATCCGCGACAGCGGCTTCCAGCCGCAGTAAGGTCCTCGGGCGGATCAGTCGCCCTGGAAACCACCGGCGCGGCAGGTCAGCACCAGCGTGTCGCGCCAGCCCGGGTGCTCGGCATCCACCGGCTGGATCGGGGTGGTTTCATGGATCACCCGGGCGTCGTCGAGCAGCAGCAGCGACCAGGGCTCGGTCAGCGTGAAGCGCTGGCCGTTGGGGCCGTAGGCCTCGAACACGCGGCTTTCCCCGCCCTTGATGCGGTGGCGCCCCACCAGGAACACCGCCACCAGCTCCACCCCGTCGCGGTGTGCCCCCTCGGGCGTCGGCCGGCCGATGCCGTCGGTGGTGTCGATGCGGAACTGGTGCGCCTCGACGAACCAGGGCTGCCGGCCCTTCAGGGATGAGGTGGCAGCGGCCGTCTGGACCAGCAGGCGGTGCCACGCCGGCAAGGCCACCATGGCCGGGTCCATCGGGTCGAACCAGCGCTCCATGCCGCCGTGCAGGGCGTTGTACTCCAGCGGCTGCCAGTGCGCCCGGTGGGGCACCTGGGTCACTGCATCGCCATCGACGACGAAACAGCTGTGCCGGCGGCGGCGGTAGCGCCCGCCGTCTTTCAGGTACTGGTCGCTCGGCAGGTCGTCCCAGCTCGGCTGCAGCGCGGCCAGGTCGGACGGCGTCACCGCCAACCAGTCCCGTACCGAGCGCGCGTCCATCACGGCATAGCCCTGGGCCGACAGGGTCTGGTCCACCCGTTCGACGGGCACACATGGAGGAAGGAAATGGGCATTCATGGAGCCACAAGTGTAGTGGTGCGCATACCGGGGCGGGTAAACCATCTGGAGTTCCCCCCGCATTTGGGGTAAGGTTGTTGAGAAATATCAAACCTGACACCCCGCGCACCAGGAGCTGCCGCGCATGACCGCCACCCCGACCGAGCCCGCGCCACCCCACACCGACGCCGCCAACACACCGCCCCCGCCGGATGGCGCCACATCGGGCTCGGTGTTTGCCCTTCAGCTGGCCGACCTCTCGCCCGCCGACCCGCTGCGCTGGCTGGCGGCGGGCTGGCGCGACTTCGTCGGCTGCCCCAAGATCGGGTTGTTCTACGGGCTGTGCTTCTTTCTTATGGGGCACGCGCTGTGGTGGGTGTTCCAGGCCGCACCAGCCTACGTGCTGGCCCTGAGCGCCGGCTTCCTGTTGATGGGGCCGTTCCTGTGCCTGGGCCTGTACGACGCCAGCCGGGCCAGCGAAACCGGCCGTCGGCCTTCGTTGCGGGCCTCGCTCACCGCCTGGCGCCCCACCAAAGGCACCATGGCCATCTTTGCCGGTGTGCTGCTCATCCTCGAAATGCTGTGGGGCCGCGCCTCGCTGGTGGTGTTCGCGGTCACCTTCAACACCATGCCGTCCACGGAAAACCTGCTCAAGGTGCTGTTCAGCCTGCAGAACCTGGAGTTCCTCATCACCTACACGGTGGTCGGGGCCATCTTCGCCGGGCTCATTTTCGTGACGAGTGCCATCTCCATCCCCATGATCCTGGACCGGCAGGTGGACGCGATTTCGGCCGGGCTGACCAGCATCCGCGCCTGCCTGCAAAACCCGGGGGTGATGGTGTTCTGGGGCGCGCTGATCACCTTCACCGTGCTGCTGGCCATGCTGCCGTGGTTCCTGGGCCTGTTCGTGGCCGGGCCGGTGCTGGGCCACGCCACCTGGCACGCCTACCGCGGTCTGGTGCCACCACCCGATCGGCCCTGAGCCCGACGAAAGGGCCCGTGCTGTCGTATGCTCTGGCCCCATGTTCGACGCCCTGCCCTACAGCGAATTCCAGGTCTTTGTCCTGGTTCTGAGTGCCCTGCTGCTGTTCCTGTACGGGCTGGAACACTTCAGCCAGGAACTGCAGACGGTAGGGCGAGACAAGTTGCCCCGCTGGCTGGGCCTGGCCACGCGCGACCGCTTTCGCGGCCTGCTGCTGGGCGCCAGCGTGACCGCGGTGGTGCAGTCCAGCAGCGCCGTCTCGGCGCTGGTCATCGCGCTCGTCAACGCCGGCACGCTGAGCTTCACCGCCAGCCTGGCGGTGCTGCTGGGCGCCAAAATCGGCACCACCTCGACGGCCTGGCTGGTGTCGTACAAGCTCACCCACATCGGGCCCTACCTCATCGTGCTGGGTGGCCTGCTCACCATGCTGCCGTTTTCCATCCGGGTCATAGGCCGGGCCATCTTCTACTTCGGCTTCATCTTCTTCACGCTCGACCTGATCGGAGAGTCGCTCGAGCCGCTGCGCCAGTCGCCCTGGGTGCTGGGCTGGCTGGCGCGCGCCCAGGAACCCTGGCTGGGCGTGCTGATGGGCGTGGTCATGACCGTGGTGCTGCAGTCCAGCAGCGTGGTCAGCGGCCTGGCCATCGTGCTGGTACAGCAGGGGGTGCTCGACCCGATGGGTGCCGTGGCCGTGGTGGTGGGGGCCAGCCTGGGCACCACCGCCACCGGCCTGATCGCCAGCATCCCCATGGACGCCTTCGCCAAACGGGCAGCCTGGATGAACCTGATGTTCAACGCCGTAGGGGTGGTCCTGATCCTGCCCTTCATCACACCGTTCGGTGAATGGGCGGTGCGCACCGGCGAGTCGCCCGGGCAGGCGGTGGCGATCGCCAACCTGGCCTTCAACGGGGCGGTGGCGCTGCTGTTCCTGCCCTTCACCGGCTGGCTGGGACGGCGCTACGCCCCCACCACCGAAGCGACGCAATCGCCGCAGAATGCCCCCATCTGAGGCTCAGGCGGATTCGGCCTCCTGCAGCAGCCGCCACATCACCTTGCCGCTGCCGCTCTTGGGCAGTGCGTCGACGAACTGCACCACGCGCGGCGCCTTGTAAGCCGCCATGTGCTCGTGGCACCAGTCCATGATCTGCTGCTCGCTCACCTGGCCACGGGCGTCGGCGCGCAGCACCACCACGGCCTTCACGGTCTCGCCACGGTAGGGGTCTTTGGTGCCGATCACGCAGGCCTCGGCAATGGCCGGGTGCTTGAACATCAGCGCCTCCACCTCGGCCGGCCAGACCTTGAAGCCGCTGGCGTTGATCATGCGCTTGAGCCGGTCGGTGATGAAGAAGTAGCCCTCCTCGTCCACCCGCCCCAGGTCGCCGGTGCGGAAGAACCGCTTGCCATCGAGCTCGAAGAAGGCATCGGCGGTGGCGTCGGGGCGGCGCCAGTAGCCGTCGAACACCTCGGGGCCGTGCACCACGATTTCGCCGGCTTCGCCCACCGGCATCTCGGCCAGCGTGAGCGGGTCGACGACGCGGGCATCGGTGCTGATGAAGGGCACACCCAGGCATTGCTGTTTGGGCCGGTCGGGCGGGTTGTTGTGCGAGGGCGCCGCGGTTTCGGTCAGGCCGTAGCCTTCCACATAGCGCAGGCCGTACAGCTCGAGCAGCTTCTGCGCCACCGCCTGCGGCATGGCCGCGCCGCCACCACCGATGTAGACCAGGCTGGTCAGGTCGTAGCTGGCAAAGTTCGGGCTGGCCAGCAGGTCGATGATCATGGTGGGGATGTTGGCCCAGTGGGTCACCTTCCAGCGCGAGATCAGGCGGCCGGCCACGTCGCGGTCCCAGCGCGGCATCACCACCATGGTGGAGCCGTTGTACAGGGTGGCGTGCATGCCAATGACCATGCCGGTGATGTGGAACATGGGCACCACCACCAGCGCCACGTTCTCGGACGTGCCGTTGCCCCAGAGCGTGCTGGCCACGGCGTTGTGCATCAGGGTGCGGTGGGGGTGCATGCAGCCCTTGGGCAGCCCGGTGGTGCCGCTGGTGTAGGGCAGCACGGCCAGGTCGTCGGGGCCGGCGGTGTGTTCGGGCAACGGGTCGGTACAGGCCAGCGCGGTCGCCCAGTCGTGGGCCTGCCCGCTGGCCAGCGCCGGCAGCGGATGGCGGGTGCCCAGCCAATCACGCCACAGCGGGGGCAGGTCGCTGTCAGGCGCGAAGCAGGCGTCGGGCATGGCGTCGCGGTAGTGCACGCACAGCAAGTGGGCCAGGCGCTGCCCGGGGGCCAGGGCAGCATCGGCCTTGCACAGCTCGGGCGCCAGGTCGGCGGCGGCGATCGCCACCTTGGCCTCGGGGTCGGTGATGTAGTGGCCGAGTTCTTCGGCCTTGTTCATGGGGTTGACCGGCACCACCACCGCATTGGCGCGCAGGATGCCGTAATACGCGGCAACGAACTGCGGCGAGTTCTGCATGAACAGCACCACGCGGTCGCCGCGGCACACACCGTGCGCGTGCAGCCAGGCAGCCACCCGCTCGGCGTCGCGCTGCAACTCGGCATAGGACACGGTGCGGTCGAAGAACACCACCGCGGGCTTGTCCGGGTACCGCCGCGCGCTCACTTCCAGGTTGAACCAGAGCGACGTCTGGGGGGGCCGAACGGCGTGCGGCAATCGGGCGGGCCAGTGGGCGTGGTGCGCGCGCAGGGGGGTCAAGGCGGTCTCCTGTTGTGGGTATCTGTCATGCGCTGGCGCCCGCCGAGGGCGGAACGCTGCACCCAACAGCATACGGAAGCCCCTGCGGACTGACCAGCGCCGCAGCGGCTCGCCTTGTCCCGCACGAGACGCCGCAGCGGTATCACGGCCCCGGCCGGTTGCCTATGATGGCCCCATGACTGCTGCGCCCGACCGGACCCCGGCAGGCACTGGCCTGCCGCCGGTGCTGTGGCTGTTTGCGCTGTGCAACTTCGTCATCGGCACGGGTGCCTTTGGCATGACCGGCTACCTCGGCCCCCTGGCCGACGACCTGGGCGTGAGCGTGAGCGCTGCCGGCCAGACCATGACGGCCTACGCCCTGGCCAACGCACTGCTGGCCCCCTGGGTGATGGCGGGCACCGGTCGCTGGCCGCGGCGGCAGGTGATGCTGCTGGCGCTGGGTGTGTTCGCGGCCGGCACCGCCCTGAGTGCCGCCGCACCGGCCCTGGGCTGGCTACTGGCCGGCCGGGTGCTGATGGGTGTGGGTGCCGTGTTCACGCCTGTGGCCGCCGGCGTGGCGGTGGCACTGGTGGCGCCGCAGCGGCGCGGCAAGGCGCTGGCGCGAACATTCCTGGGCATGAGCCTGAGCTACGTCCTGGGTGTGCCGTTCGGCGCCTGGCTGGGCCTGGCCCACGGCTGGCCCTGGCCGCTGTGGGCGGTGACCGCCGCGTCGGTACTCATGCTCTGGCTGGTGTGGCGGCAGGTGCCGGCGCACATTGGCACACCGGGCAATGGCTTTGCCGGACTGGGTGGTCTGCTGCGCCAGCGCGAGGTGTGGCTCACCCTGTTGTTCACGCTGCTGTACTTCACGTCCATCTTCACCGTCTCGGCCTACATGGGGCCGGTGCAGCTGGCGCTCAACCCCTTGAGCCCCAGCGCGCTCACCGCCACCCTCATGGTGCTGGGCCTGGCCGGGGTGGCCGGCACGTTGATCGGGGGCTGGGCGGCCGACCGGCACGGCCCCCGCCGCACGCTGCGCTGGCAGATTGGCTGCATGGCGGTGGCCCTGGCCCTTGCCCCGTGGACGGCCGGGCACCACGCCCTCACGGTGCTGGCCTTCTCGGCCGTCACGGTCTGCGGCTTCGGCATGATGACGCCCCAGCAGTCGCGGCTGGCCGAATGCGCTTTCGCCCAGGCGCCCATGCTGCTGAGCCTCAATGCGTCCATGGTGTACATTGGCACCGCAGCGGGCGCCGCCGTGGGTGGGGCCGCGATCCCGTGGCTGGGTTTTGCGCACCTGTCGTGGATCGGGGCCGCCTTTGCCGCACTGGGCGCGCTCACGCTGCTCCCACGTTTCCGGCACCCTCCACCGACCACCAAACAATGACCGACCACACCGCCACCCTGCACGACATGCAGGCCCGCCTGGACGCACTGCGGCAGGGCCAGTGCACCCCGGGCGAGTACAGCCACCGTGAGCGCCAGCGCGACGCCCTGCTGGCAGCCCTGCCCCCGGCCTTTGGCGAGGTATGGCACAACCTGCTCGACCGCCTGGACTCGAGCGCGCTGTTCGCAGAAGAAAGCTGCTCCTTCAGCCACAGCGACCTCCACGACAGCCTGCAGCTCTGGCTGGACAAGGCCCGGCAGCGCTTGAACGGCGCCGCTTGACCTGGCACCAACTTCGGGCTTCCAATTCTGGAAGGCGATGTTGCCACCCTATGCCCCTGCGCCCTGACTGACACCCACACCCCATGGCCTGCACCTGCCACACCACCTGCTCCTCTGACACGCCGGCCGCCACGGCCGCCGAGCTGAGCCCCCGCTGGCGGCGGGCACTGTGGATCGCCCTCATCGTCAATGCGGTCATGTTTGCCGTCGAACTGGCCGCCGGGCTGCACGCCGCCTCGGTGTCGCTGCTGGCCGACGCCATCGACTTCGCCGGCGACGCAGCGAACTACGGCCTGTCGCTGGCGGTACTGGGCATGGCGGCCACCTGGCGCAGCCGGGCTGCCTGGGTGAAGGGTGCGACCATGTTCGGCTATGGCCTCTTCGTGCTCGGCAAATCGGCCTGGGTCTGGGCCCAGGGCACCGTACCCGACGCCTACACCATGGGCGCGGTGGCTTTGCTCGCCTTCGCCGCCAACGTCGGGGTGGCCATGCTGCTCTATGCCTGGCGCAACGGTGACGCCAACATGCGCAGCGTCTGGCTGTGCTCACGCAACGACGCGCTGAGCAACCTGGCGGTGCTGGCCGCGGCCGGTGGGGTGTTCGGATCGGGTCACGGCTGGCCCGACTGGACGGTCGCCGGCGTCATGGCCGCACTCGCGTTGTCGGCAGGCTGGTCGGTGATGCGGCTGGCCCGGCAGGAGTTGCGGCCGGCAATGGCCTGAAACGGCCCCGTCGCGCCGGCCAAGGCGGCTCGCCCGGAACTTTCCCGGCCGCTGCCCTATCATTCCACCCATGCGTACCCTCTGGCTCTGCCTGTTGATCGCCCTCATGCCGCTGCGGCTGTGGGCGGGCAGCGCCATGCTGGTAGAACACGCCGCAGCACCGGTGAACGCGACGGTGCAAGCCCTTGCCGCCGATCACCCCTGCCACACACCACCGGCCCTGGCCCAAGTGCCGCATGCCCTGCACAGCGACCACGCCCACGCCCCAGACGGTGCGTCACAGCCAGACACCAAACACCTGTCCTGCACGGCCTGCGACCTGTGCCACACGGTCGCGCACCCCTTGGTGACGGCTTGGCTGGCGCTGCAAGTCGCGCCGCAACCGCCGCCGGCTCACCGGGCGGCCGCCCCGGCCAACGCCCGGTTGGCCCCTGCCTTCAAACCCCCCATCGCCTGACCACGACAGCCTCAGTGCGTCCGCCCGACCCCAGCGTCGGCAGACGCGACCCGTGCTTTTTGTGGAGAGATGGATGCCATCACAACCCCTGCGCCCCTGGGGGCGCTTCATCCCCCGCCCCTGGGCGGTGGTTTGCACCGCCGGCCTGATCGGCCTGCCGACCCTGGCCCAGCCGGCCACACCCCTTGAAGGGGCCGACTGGGCCGCCGCCAACCGCCGCGTCGGCGAACTGCTGCGCGGCCACATCGACATCGTGCGATGGGAGGCCACTCATTCGGCGCCCCTGGCGGCCACCCTCCCCACGGTGGAGGGCCCGACGCTGGGCCTGGACGCCGCGCTGCGCGCCGCCCGCACCACCCGGCCGGAGCTCATTGCCGCCCCGGGCACCGGCACCCTCGAACGGGCCCGCCTGCAACAGGCCACCGCCGCCTGGACGCACACCGTGACCCTGGCGTGGCTGGAAGCCGTGGCCGCGCGCGAGGCCCTGCACCACCTGGCCCCGGCGGTGAACGCCACCCAGGCCGCCACCGAACTGGCCCGGCGCATGGCCGCCGTGGGCAACTGGAGCGCTGCCCGTGCCGCCAGCGAGGAACAGGTGTGGCTGGCCGTGCAACACCAATGGACAAACGCCCAGCAACGGGCGCGCGTCACCGAGCAACGGCTGCGCCAGCACCTGCCCGGCAACGGCGCCCCGGCTCAGGCACTGCCCCACGTCCTGCCACCCCTGCCCGCCGATCCGGACGCGCTCGACCCGGCGCTCCTGGAAGCCGCCCTCCACGCCCACCCGGCCTGGCCGCTGGCCGAGACCGAAGCCCGGCGCCGCGAAGCGGCCCTGCCCGCCCAGGTCCGCGCCCAGCTGGGGCAAGCCCTGGCCGAGGTGTGGGACGCCGCCGGCCCCACCGGGCTGGCCGAACGCCCCCTGGGCACCCCCTGGCCCCACGGATGGAGCGAGGCCGCCGAAGCCCGCGCCCAGGCCGACCGGCTGGCACGGCAAATCCGCGCCGACGTGGCCATTGCCACCGACGCCTACCGCAACGCCCATGCCGTGGCCCAGCGCGCCGAACAGGCCCTGGCGTTGAGCCAGCAGCAGCTCGACGACATGCAGCTGCGCTACAACGGCATGCTGCACAGCACCTGGGACCTGGTGGCCACCGGCCGCGCCCGCGCCCAGGCCGCCCAGGCCCTGACGCAGGCCCGCCACGACGCCTGGCGCGCCCACACCGACCTGCAGGCGGTGCTCGCCGGCCTGCCCTACAGCGGCGGCCCCGCCACCACCGACACCGGCGCCAGCGCTGCCGCCCCGAAAGGACACTGACCATGCAACGCCGCCAATTCTTCCAGCGCGCGCTGGCCGCCGGCGCCTTCACCGCCGCG
>Ga0208242_100588_pt1 | contig 18237 bp, 15 predicted proteins | sample SubbioAug_CSW13A_FD_184825 | JGI IMG/M metagenome (GOLD analysis project Ga0208242, IMG submission 184825) | Serpentinite rock and fluid subsurface biosphere microbial communities from McLaughlin Reserve, California, USA - CR12Aug_CSW13A (SPAdes) | ecosystem: Environmental > Terrestrial > Deep...
TATTTACCGCTTGAAATTAAACCCTTTTTGAAAGCTTCATTTGCTTGCTGGATATAAAAGCCATAGGTCATATATTGTTTATTTGCAGGCAATGGTTTGTATAAGGTATCGTCATAACCCAAGCTTAGCGCCGACCAAATTATTCCTTGCCTCATGGATTCGGCTTCTTGCTGCGTAATTTCGCCATCCTCGATTAACCTGTATAATATCGCCTGCCTGCTTACTCCGAAATACTGTTCCAAACGGACAAGATTTTCAACGGATAACCTGTCTGTTTTGTTTTTCTTAGTGCGATTAATCATATCTGCCAACGCATCCGGTGGCATCAGCAGATATGATGCAAACTGATCGGCCTGGTTTTCTTTGGCCTTCTCGCTTCCCAATCTCTTTGCGCATATTGCGGTTAGGTAATCGTCATCATAATAAAGATGGTAAAGTTCATGGGCCAAAGAAAAGCGCTGCCTTCCGACCGACATGGAGGAGTTGACGGCAATAACGGCACAGGTTCTGCTTTTTACACACATGCCACTGAGATTGCTGCCCATTGGATACAAGACAATCGTTAATCGCTCAACAGAGTGGGCCATTGAAAAAATATCAACCGGAGACGCGGCATCTTTACCCAATTTTTTTCTCAGGGTCAGCGCTTTTTTCCATAAATCCACCTTAAAATCCGTCTTGCTAATTATCGCGCGCACCCCCAAGCAACTGTGTCATAAAATCACAATTCAAAGCAATCCTGTTTATGGCGCCAATTACGTCCATGTCTTCTTCGCTGATTTCATTTGCCCTAAGCGTAAGGGCCAAAGGTTTATCCTCGCCGACAGTATCATTCAAAAAAACCGCAAGGCTAACCCCAAACAATGCCGCCAATTTTTCAAGCATATCTGTTGTCAGCACTCGTTCCCCGGTTTCAAGTTTTGATACAAAGCTTTGGTCTACTCTTAAATACTTGGCAATGTTGCTTTGAGTGAAGCCGCTTCGCTCCCGTATGGACTTAAGCTTGCTTCCAATGTTAATCTTGCTTTCGAGCGTATCGCTCATAAACACACCCCCTTGGTTACATTATACACAATTGTCGTCATATAATCCATGTTTTTATTTTTGTTTATATGACGGATTCGTTAGCCCTGCCACAGACTCCCCAGCTGGAAACGTTTTGTGTATTTGACTTCACCGCTCCAAACGGTAGCTAACATCTTGTGTGAGCGTAAAACTTTCCCCACCTGGTAAAATCTTCAGCTTTATAAGATAATCTTCCTCAAGATTATAGATGGAGGGAGATTTTTTATATGAACAAAACCGAGCTGCAAAAGTTATGGGAGACCCGGCTTAGTGAATTTAAAGCCAGTGGCAAGAGTGTTAAAGAATGGTGCGCTGTTCAAGATCATGTAACACCCCGGCAGGTATGGTACTGGCTTTCCAAGTTTAAAGACCAAAATGAATTGTCTTTTGCCAAATCAACCCAGTGGCTGCCTGTAGAAATAAATGAGCAATCAGCTTTGGAGCATGATAACTTTTTATTAATAAAAATAGGACAGGCCAGCATCGAGGTAAGGCCTGGTTTTGATCAAGCCCTCTTCTCCCAGGTGGCTAGGGTTCTTTTATCGTTATGCTAAACGAATTTGGCATCGACCGGGTTTATCTGGCATTAAAAAGCACAGACCTGCGTAAATCCATTGACGGGTTAGCGGTGTTAGTAAAAGAAGCTTTTCAACTTGATCCTTTCTCCCACAGCCTATTTGTGTTTTGTAACCAAAAGCGGGATAAGCTTAAGATCTTACACTGGGAACATAACGGTTTTTGGCTTTACTACCGGCGGTTAGAGAAAGGAAAGTTCCAGTGGCCTAAAGACACTGGCCAAAAAAACGTGATTGCCATCAGCCGGCGGGAACTTAGCTGGCTATTGGATGGTCTCCCCTTGAATCAGCGGCAGGCACACCCTAAAGTCACCGCCCGGACAGTCTTGTAAAGCAAATTAATTTTGCTTTAAGCCTTGAAATTAAAAGGTTTTTAAGGATTAACATCGAATCTTTAAAGTATGAATAATACAGCCGAAATCATTAAAAAACTTGAGCTAAAATGCGCTTTACTAGAGCAGCAAAACGCTGAACTGACCGCCAAGCTTACCTGGTTTGAGGAGCAGTTTCGCCTAAGCCAACACCGAAAGTTCGGGGCCTCCAGTGAAAAGACCAATCCCGACCAGCTGCAGCTTTTTAACGAGGCAGAAGTAGAAGAAAAACCGTCTCTGCCTGAGCCGGCGATGGAAGAAATCACCTATCGGCGCCGTAAGAGCCAGGGGCACCGTGAGGCTAAGCTTAAAGAACTTCCGGTAGAAACCATTGAGTACCGCCTTCCTCCTGAAGAGCAGGTCTGTTCCTGCTGTGGCAGCGCTATGCACGAGATGAGCACCGAGGTGAGGCAAGAGATTAAAATTATTCCGGCAGAAGCAAGTGTTGTAAAGCATGTGCGTTACGTCTACGCCTGCCGCCGCTGCGAGCGGGAAGATATCAAAACACCCATCGTAACCGCACCCATGCCTAACCCCGTACTGCCAGGGAGTTTAGCCTCTCCCTCCGCCATGGCCCATATCATGACCCAAAAATATGTGGACGGCCTGCCACTTTATCGTCAGGAACAGCAGCTTTCTCGTCAAGGTATCGAACTTTCCCGTCAGACCATGGCCAACTGGATGATCAAGGGCTCAGAGCTTTGGCTTCGCCCTCTCTACGAGAGAATGCATCAACATTTATTAAATCAAGATATCTTGCATGCAGATGAAAGCACTTTGCAGGTACTAAAGGAACCAGGCCGGCCTGCTGAAAGCACATCCTACATGTGGCTTTACCGCACCGGACGGGTAGGCCCGGCAATTATCCTCTATGATTACCAGACGACCCGGGCGAGCAAGCATCCACGCCAGTTTTTATCCGGCTTTAAGGGATACCTGCATGTTGATGGCTATCCTGGTTACAACGACCTGCCGGATATTATTCTAGTCGGGTGCTTTAGCCATGCCCGGCGCAAGTTTGACGAGGCGCTAAAAGCACTGCCGAAAGAAAAACAAAATGCCGATGTGGCCGCTAGCCATGGCCTTAAGTTCTGTAATCGCCTTTTTGCCCTGGAGCGGGAACTGAAAAATGTTTCCGATGAGGAGCGTTTCCGGGAAAGGCTAAAACGTGGCCAGCCGATCATCGATGAGTTCAAGGCCTGGCTCAATTATCAAAGACCGCAGGTACTGCCGAAAAGCGCTTTCGGGCAGGCGATTAGCTATTGCCTAAATCAGTGGGATAAGCTTCTGGGTTATCTTGCTGACGGCCGCCTGGAGATTGATAACAACCGCGCTGAGCGGTCAATCAAGCCTTTCGTGATCGGTCGCAAGGGATGGCTATTTGCGAATACGCCTCATGGTGCGAAGGCCAGCGCCACGATTTATAGCATCGTCGAAACGGCCAAGGAAAATGGCTTAAACCCCTTCACCTACCTGATCTACTTGTTCGAACAGATGCCTAATATGGATGTCAAAGATCGAGATGCCTTAGACAAACTGCTTCCATGGTCCAACAGCTTGCCGGCCAGGTGCCGGATCAGGAAAATAAGTGACGAAATGCCCGCCTCCTAAAAAGGCGGGTTATTTTACGCCCACAGACCTGACTCCGCCATTACATTAGGTGGGGAAAGTTTGACGCTCACGTTGCAACAGTATCTGGGGGTTGATTACTTTGTTGTTCCGCCTCCCAGCCTTACTGATTTGGGGTTGACCACTGGTTACGGAATTCCGGCTTTTCGTTTCCCCGACTGGATGTACTGTCCAACCTGTAAGCGGCTTGCGCCAGGTCGAAAGTTCGGATTTGTTGCCAAACCCCGGTGTGAGAGATGTAGGGTTCGCCTTGTCCCCTCCCGTTTTGTTGTTGCCTGTAAAAATGGCCATCTGGATGATTTTCCCTACGAGTGGTGGGTACACAGAGGGAAATGCAGGGGAGAGAGGCAACCAGAGCTTTTTATTGAGATGAAGGGAGAAAAATCCACCCTCGAAAGTATTATTATCAGATGTTCTGGCTGTGATATGAAGTGTGAACGTAGTATGGCCGGTAGTTTCGGGAATGAGGCCCTTAAGGGCATGAAATGCAATAAGCAAAGACCTTGGCTAAGGGACAGAGATCCCTCCAGTTGTGATGAGGTAATGAGGACAATGCAGCGGGGGGCCACAAATCTTCACTTCGCGGTAACTTCCAGCGCACTGTCCATTCCTCCGTGGAGCCAGCAAATCCAGGTAGAACTCGGCAAGGTTTGGGCAAAACTAAGGCCGCTGATCAATGACCGTAACACCTTTCTCAATGTGGTCAGTGCCTGGAATTTACCCAAAAAGTGTGGGTGCACAGCGGTGGAATTGCTGGAAGAGGCCAAACGCAAACTGGATCATGGTAGTTTGGTAGTACAAAAGAGCTGGCGGGAAATCCTTGAAGGGGAGTACAGTGCTTTTCTCCGAGGCTCTGCCGATGAAAAGGGCGAGTTTAAAACAAAAATGGCAGGGGTGCCTGAATTTGCAGGGGATTATGTGGACGAGGTTGTGCAGGTCCTCCGATTGCGTGAGGTATTGGCGTTAAGGGGATTCAAGAGGATTACCAATGAGTGGGATATTGATGACAGATCATCATTTAACTTGTTAAGCCGTGATGTGAAGAACTGGTTGCCGGCAATTGAACTCAGGGGCGAGGGAATCTTCCTGAAACTAAATCAATCAAAAATACAGGAATGGGAAGATTTGCCAGAGGTTAGGCAGCGTTACAGCTACATGCTCGCGCATGCAGAAAGGCGTTCAGTGGTCAGGATCCCGAACCTGTCGATCAGATATGTTATCCTTCATACCCTTTCCCACCTTCTAATTAGACAACTGATACTGCAGTGCGGCTATTCCAGCGCCTCAATCAAGGAAAGGATCTACTCAACATTCAGTGATGACAATAGTTTGGACATGGCCGGAGTTCTGCTTTATACGGCTTCTAACGATTCTGAGGGTAGCCTTGGTGGTCTGGTCCGTGAGGGTGAACCTGCCAGGTTGGATAATACCTTTCGCCAAATGCTTGAAGCGTCAAGCTGGTGTTCAGCAGATCCGCTATGCATTCAATCTTCCGGCCAGGGGCTTGAAGCCCTTAATGTAGCAGCATGTCATTCCTGCACTCTCCTGCCTGAAACTAGCTGCGAGGCGAGAAACTGCTTCCTGGATCGGGCTGCCATTGTCGGATCGCTGGATAACAGCAGCCTTGGCCTTTTCAGCCCTCTTCTATCGAAAAGGGAGGTGTAGAGTATCCGGTATGAGCAGGATGATCCCGCCCTTTTATGATGAAAGAATAACCAGCGATGGGGAGAAGAAGTTCTTCCACGCTTTGCAGAGACTTGATGCGGACTATACCGTGCTTCACTCCCTTGGTGTTGCATATCACCAGGAAAAGATTTTTGGGGAGATAGACTTTGTAATTTTGAGCAAAAGAGGAATTCTCTGTCTTGAGGTTAAGGGAGGGCATGTTTCTCGTCGGGAAGGACTCTGGTGTTTCACCGGCAGATATGGAGTGGAGACTCAAAAGTCAGTCGGACCCTTCATGCAAGTTTTCTCCAATATGCAAACACTACGAAAGCATATCGGAAAGCAGTTTGGGGTTGGAGACCCGGTAGCCAGGTGTCAGTATGCTTGTGGCGTGGTATTCCCGGATATGCCTTTTACCCAGAAAGGGCCAGACATAATCCAGGAGGTAGTCTTCGATACCAGACGTTCTCTGGATGAAATTGAAAAGTATTTTGAGGAAGTATTTGAGTACTGGAAAAGGGAGCTGGAGAGAAAACACGGGTTTTCGGGTGGAACCCTCTCAGGGGTTAATATCAACAGAGCAGAGAGTTATTTGCGTGGTGACTTCGGCTTCATCCCCTCTCTGGGATATATTGTGGAACGTACCGAGGAAAAACTCCTTGCTTTAACAAGGGAACAGATGGAGCGACTATCAATGGCTAGGGACAACAGGTGTATTCTACTCAGAGGTGGTGCTGGAACAGGCAAGACCCTCCTGAGTTTTGAACAGGCCAGGAGAAAGGCTCTCAGTGGTAAAAGGGTATTATTCCTGTGTTTTAACCGGAATCTTTGCTTAAATCTCAGGTCAGTTGCCAAAAAGACCGAACCCCATATGGGGAACCTTATCATTGATACATTTCACGGGTTTATTTTGGAGGCGCTAGAATCAAGGGGCTATCAACTTTCATTGCACATGGCCAAAGAAAAGTATTATTACGAGACAGTCTTGCCCGAAAACTTCATGAAAATGTGTCTGGATGCACCTCTGGCAAACCAGTATGATACTCTGGTAGTCGATGAGGGACAGGACTTGCTGCGGTATGAGTATATAATGTGTATGGATATTATGATTAGGGGCGGATTTCAGGGGGGAAACTGGCACTTCTGTTACGACCCCAACCAGAACCTCTACAATCCCTACATGGAAGAGGGGCTGGCACTGATTCAGGGATACCAACCAGCCCTGTTAACGCTGGACACCAACTGCAGGAATACAAGACCGATAGGAATATACAATACCCTCTTAACTGGCATGAAACCTGAACGGTTCTTCCGGGTTGATGGTGAGAATGTGTTGAGGGAACCTTATTCCGATTTCAGTGATGAGAGGATCAGGTTGCTCAGAGCTGTAAAAAGGCTGATAGGGCAGGGAATAAGGCCCGGGACAATCCTGCTTCTTTCAAGGTTCAGGTATGAAAATTCCTGCCTGAAAGGTGAAAACGTTTTCCGAGACATCTGTAGTTTCCAGGACATAACTAACCTGAAACCTGAGCTGTTGCTTGATAACAGCATCAAGTTCAGCACAGTTCAAAGCTTCAAGGGACTTGAGGCTACAGTAGTATGTGTTCTTGATGTTGAAGGTTTCAAGGATAATGAGGACAGATTAATTAATTACACGGCAATTTCCAGAGCCACATCACTACTCTACATTTTTTATAACAGACGGTTGGAGGTTGAGATGGAAGACATGATTGCCGATTCAGCAGGTTTGCTGGAATTGATCGAAGAGTGAATGCTACGGCTACTTGAAACCCGCTTGCAATGATTGCTAAAAATGTGTTTTCGGTTACAACCACCCTTTTAATGGGACGTTTCAAAAATCGTTTAATAACTCTAAGAGAGATATGCTGCCTAGCCACTGATCTTCGTTCGCCAATGAGCAATAAACTCTCCCGGGCTGAAAATAAGGAGCCCGCTACCGGAAGGGAGCGGAAAATCTTTTTTGTTGCCCGTTACAAGGATCGCATCGCTAACGGCAAGGGCCGCTTCCAAAAACGGCTCGTCATCCCTGTCTGGCAATTTCGACTGCAGGGGCTTGGGCATGACCAGGATTCCTTCGGCTTCGAACTGAGCTAAAATCGCCTCGATTTCAAACTGCTCAAACCTGAATTTAGGACGATAAAGCACGTCGCGATATTCCGCCAGGATCCGGGAGTCATAAACAATGGCCAGGGAACCGGATATTGCCAGCCTTATAATTGATCCTGCGTCGCTGTGTGCCTTGAGCAATCCGGAAACCAATACGTTCGTATCAAGCACAATGTTCATCGCGGGCGGTTTCGCCTGGCCTCTTTTATTTCGGCATCGATCTCTTCAGCAGGCATCTGGTCTAATCCCAGTTTACGGGAGCGTTCCTGAATGGAGTTGGCCGCCAGTGTTGCGCGAATCCGGCGGACGTGGCGCAGGTACTCCTCCAGGTTGCTTTCGCTGATATCCGAGAGTAATGCAATCGGGTTGCCATTGGAAGTGACAACCAGATCTCCTTCTTCCCGCAAAAGGCCCCAGATTTCAGACGAGCGTTGCCTCAGGTCACGGACTGAAACTAGCTTCATTTTAAACACCTCACAATCGTGCTATATATATTATACACAAGTGTGTTGCGATTATCAAAATATAATTTGCATGTGCCAATAATGCGCAGAGGGGGCGGGTTGTCCCAGTCATATCCCATTTTTACCGTGACGTTTCAAAAATTGAAACTAACCGGCTGGGCTATTGACGAAGTGCGTTACTGCGAGGTAATGCTAGCTACCAGTGTTTGCCTGTGCTGTCAATCCCGGCAAAACTGCTGGAGCTTAAAAAAGGAAAATGAAAAAAAATGCTGAAATATGTATATCGTGGTCGATTGACCAGTAGCACCCGTTACTGCATAGGCATTGTTATAATAATTTTCAACCGAAAATATATTCCCGACAGCAGATGTCAGAGTGAACTTGGTATAATTATGCTTATGAGGATGTGCTCAAATATCAACATAAAGCATTTAAAATCATCAAAAAGGAGGACCTGTTATGAGCGAAGCAGTATTTTATCAGCGAAACGGGTTGATTGGAGCAGTGGTGGCGGCTCCCGGCGGAATTATTTCTGCTGAGCAGTTAAAAAAACTGGGGTTTTTGCTTCAGGAATTAGATTGTCCTGCATGCAAAATGACCACCAGGCAAACCCTGGTTGTTCTTGTTGCCGAAGACAAGGTGGAACAATTTAAGGATAGGATCATAGAGATCGGCCTTAAAATATCAGCTTACGGCAATGTTGTCAGGAATATCAAGGTATGCTGTGGCAGCCCGGATTTATGTTCCCGAACCGTCACCAACGTGTTGAGCCTCGGGATAAAATTGCAGGAAGAATTTATGGGGCAGCCTGTGCCAAAGGATTTCAAAATTGCTGTTGCCGGCTGCCATCGGGGATGTACCGACCCCTTTTGCGCTGATTTAGGGATAGTTGCTGTTGGACTCAACAGTTTTTCCCTCTATCTGGGAGGCCGGGGAGGCAGCCGGTCACCGGAGCATGGACAGCATTTAATTGAGAACATCGACGAAAACGAAATAGCCAAGGCTATAGGGTATATTCTGGATCGGTACCGGACGGAAGCCCTGCCCCATGAACGGTTATGCCGGACCATCAATCGTGTTGGAAAGGATAAGTTTGAGCTTCCGCAGGATAGTCTGCAGTTGAAACCGCCGGATCAGGATGAATTTTTAAAGTTTGCTGGTCTGGCGTAGTTGTCAGCGGATTGTTTGCAAAATTGCTTATCAGTCGAAAGGAGATTTTATATGGCCATTAACGCTATAAACCTTGTTCCTGCTAAAAAGCTCGTTGATAAATGCTGTAAAACCATCGATGAATGTCAGGTCTGCGCAAAAAGCAAGTGCCTGGTCGGATTTTCCAAAATTGCTTTGGAGTATGCCATGCAAAAAAAGGCACTTTCAATTCCCCAGGGCAAAAATCTTGTCCCCCAAGGAGATATGAAAATTTATTATCAAGAGGACCTGGTGGAAGCATTGGCTGAAATTTTACATCAGTGTCAAAATTGCCAGGATAACCATCATGATGACTGCATAACCAATGTGGCGCGTTTGGCTTTGGAGCTGGCTCTATTGGGAGACAATCCGCCTTATGGCGGTTCCAGTTTTTCCTATCTGATACATGCTGCTAAATTGCATCCGGAAATTGGTGGCAAGCTCTTGGAAAGGTATAAGGCTAAAAAAGCATAGGTTTTTGATAAACACCTTTGAAGAAAATTAGCTCGCGTGGAGAATTCTTGCTGCACTGGTGGGAGCATATCGTTTTTTGTGCAACTCTTTTAAGTGGCAGGGTATGTCACAAAAGTTAAAATGATAACTTGGTAAAACCAGTATTTTATGATAACATTTAACATAGGACTAACCAAGCATGACTTCTATTTATTGATATTGGAGGTCTTGTATGCGTTCCTATTTTTTCGTAATTATGGGGGCAATTATACTAGCCAATCTTTTATGGTTCTTCCTAAGTGAACGATGGCTGCGCCAAGATTTGAAAAACTATCCTAATATTCGGCAATTAGCCAGAATACTTTTATTTGTCTGGGCAACATTAATTGCTGTTCCGCTCATTATTATGGTTATTCCAGGGACTGATTTCTCTTTTAAATCTATCCCGTGGCTATGGCATACAATTTTTTATTTTTGGATTTGTGCAATCTTTGTCTTGATGCTGGTCATGAGTGTACTGGGCATTCCTCTTTGGGCTGTGATCAAGGTTTTCGACAAGCGGAAAAATAAAATCCCGCCAGTGAAATCCGAAAATAGTGATACTAGCGGTCTTAAACCTAGTTTTAACAAATCTAATGCAGGTTTAACCCGCAGGCAGTTTGTTCGATTAGCTACTGTTGCTGCTCCACCGCTGCTTGTTAGTGTAAGCTCTTTGGCAGCATGGTCGAACAGCCAAGATTTAAAGGTCTATTCGCTTGATTTGCCAGTTAAGGATTTGCCTGAAGGGCTAGAAGGTTTTACTATCACCCACCTTTCTGATATTCATATTGGAATGGTTACCGGCCGGGAGCGAGTAGATAAGATAGTGGCAGCAGCCAATGGATTAAAGAGTGATATTATAGTAATAACAGGTGATATTTTAGATAGAGAATTAACTTTTTTGCCGGACCTGGTAGATACAGTCGGGGCATTATACGCGCCGATGGGAACCTATTTGTGTATTGGAAACCATGATAAAATATTTGACGCTAACAATTTTATTGAAACAGTGCGAAAAGCAGACTTGAACTTATTGTTAAATGAAGCTGTAATGCTTGATACGGGCAATGTTCCGATTAAGTTGTTAGGTGTTGACTACTCACGTCAAGAAATATACTATGAGGCTTTTATAAGGCGTGCTGACCAAACCGTGTCTTCCCCATCAAATGCTTTGAAGATTCTTCTGGCCCATCACCCCCATTCCTTTGACTATATTATGGATCAGAATGTGTCAATTGTTTTGGCAGGGCATACCCATGGTGGGCAGATAGTGGTTCAGGCAGGTGAGGAATGGGAGATTTTTAATCCTGGTCGTCATTTGTTCCGTTATGTCAGGGGTATATATAAGAATGCTAACGGTAATGTCATGTTTGTCCATCAGGGGTCTGGCGATTGGTTCCCCCTAAGATTGGGGTCAGCCTGTGAGGTCGTGCAACTGCGGTTAACTAGAGAAGCATGAACAGTTATGCCTTTGTTAGCCGGATGATCATTTGTTTTTAAAAGGACTTGAATAATGACGAAAAATGTTTTGTTATATTAAGGTCACCAGGCGTGACATTTTTTTTTGAATTAAAAATGTTATTTATCTTGTGCGCGAATATTAAATGGGTAATAAGGAAAAAATATTCGTTAACTAAATGGAAGGATAGTTTTATGAATTTCAAGCGAATACCGCAGCATGTTGGAATAATTCCGGATGGTAACCGTAGGTGGGCTGTGCAGCATGGTCTCAGGAAGCAAGACGGATACGAAAAAGGTATTGATCCTGGTTTCAGGCTTTATGAACAGTGCCTGGAATTAGGGATTGAGGAAATAACTTTTTATGGGTTTACTCAAGACAATACAAAAAGGCCTCCAGAGCAGACAGCCTCTTTTCAGGACGCATGCATAAAGGCTGTCAGGGGACTGGCTCAGAGGGATGCTGCGCTGTTAGTAGTTGGAAATTATAAATCCCCTTTATTTCCAAAAGAACTTATTCCTTACACAAATAGAGTTACATTCGGACGAGGATTAATTAAGATTAATTTTTTGGTAAATTACAGTTGGCAATGGGATCTCTTTGTTGGTGTTTGTTCGTATGATAAAAAGCTCATCAGGGCAAATATACAAAACACCGTTGCCTCAAAAGACGTTTCACGAATAGACTTGATAGTAAGATGGGGTGGCAGAAGACGTTTAAGTGGTTTCCTTCCACTTCAATCGGTTTATGCAGATTTTTTTGTAGTTGATGAGCTTTGGCCGGACTATAAACCGGATCATTTCATCAGTGCCTTAAGGTGGTATGAACAGCAAGACATCACGCTGGGTGGTTGACCGAACATCTTTATCAATAAATATTGATCGTCTAAATCAAAGCTCAGTTTTTCCGGGCTGATAGCCTGTATAATTAATGTCCATGTATTGGCAATAATTTTGGTGCGAACTCTTGACAAACAAAAATTCTGGAATATATTATATATATGTTAGCACTACTCTCCGGTGAGTGCTAATAACAGATAGCCAACTGTTATTAGTAGCGCTTACCGTAGAATGGTATTTAGTTGAAAAATATAAAGGAGGGAAGAGATAATGCTTAGACCATTGGATGACAGGATTGTTGTCAAGGTGTCCCAGAAAGAAGAGAAAAGTGTTGGTGGGATTGTATTGCCAGATACCGCCAAAGAAAAACCTCAAGAAGGAGAGGTAATCAGTGTTGGTCCAGGACGGGTACTGGATAACGGTTCAAGGTTAACTCCTTCAGTTAAAGTGGGCGACAAAGTCATTTTTGCCAAGTACAGTGGGACTGAGGTAAAAATCGACGGAGAAGAATATCTGGTTATGCGGGAAACCGATGTCTTGGCTGTCCGCGGTTAATAAATAGTACTTAATTTCGGAAAATAAAGACCCTAATCTTGGACAATTAAACTAGGAGGTGTATATATGGCTGGCAAACAACTCGCTTTTGATGTTGAGGCGAGAAAGAGCTTGGAACGGGGAGTAAATGCCGTTTCGCAGGCTGTTAAGGTCACTCTGGGACCCAAGGGCCGTAATGTTGTTATCGAAAGAAAATTTGGGTCTCCTTTGATTACCAAAGACGGCGTTACTGTTGCAAAGGAAATTGAATTAAAAGACCCCTACGAAAATATGGGAGCACAACTTTGCAAAGAGGTTGCTTCCAAGACCAATGATGTTGCCGGGGATGGAACTACTACTGCAACTGTTCTTGCCCAAGCGATAGTTACCGAGGGACTTAAGAACGTTGCTGCCGGCGCCAATCCCATTTTTATTAAAAAAGGTATTGATAAAGCCGTTACTGCAGCTGTTGAAGCGATTAAAGCCATGTCAATTCCAGTGGAAACAAAAGAAAGCATTGCTCATGTGGCATCAATTGCCGCGAATGATCCTGAAATTGGCAGTTTAATAGCCGAAGCTATGGAGAAGGTTGGTAAAGACGGAGTCATTACTGTAGAGGAATCTAAAGGCATCAGCACAATGGTAGAAGTAGTTGAGGGAATGGAATTCGACAAGGGTTATGTATCTCCTTACTTTGCCACTAACAATGAAACCATGGAAGTGGATCTGGAAGAGCCGTATATTCTGATTTATGAAAAGAAAATTTCTGCCATCCAAGATCTGTTGCCTGTGCTGGAAAAGGTTGTGCGCTCAGGCAGACCACTGTTGATAATTGCGGAAGACGTAGAAGGCGAAGCTCTGGCCACCCTAGTTGTAAACAAATTGAGGGGAACGCTCTCTTGCTGCGCTGTAAAGGCACCTGGCTTTGGCGACCGCAGGAAGGCCATGATGGAGGATATAGCTATCCTGACCCAGGGGACCTTTATTACTGAAGATATGGGCTATAAATTGGAAAATGTGGACCTTAACATGTTGGGTCGTGCCAAGAAAGTGAAGACCGGCAAAGAAAAAACTACCATCGTTGAGGGATATGGTTCAAAGGATGCTGTCAGTGGTCGAGTAAACCAGATTAAGAAGCAAATCGAAGAAACAGATTCTGAATATGATCGGGAAAAGTTGCAGGAAAGATTGGCTAAACTGGCTGGCGGTGTAGCAGTTGTCAAGGTTGGAGCTGCAACTGAAACTGAGCTGAAAGAGAAAAAACATAGGGTTGAAGACGCCTTGTCAGCGACGAGAGCAGCTGTAGAAGAAGGTATTGTTCCCGGTGGTGGCGTTGCGCTGATAAATGCTGTCCCCAGTTTGGAAAGTGTCAAGGCTGAAGGAGATGAAGCAGTAGGAGTACGCATTATACGTAGAGCCTTAGAGGAGCCTCTGCGTCAAATAGCCAGCAATGCAGGCTTGGAAGGATCAGTTGTTGTGGAGCGGGTTAAAAACTGCGAGAAAGGTATTGGCTTTGATGCAGTAACAGAAGACTATGTCAACATGGTTAAAGCTGGTATCGTTGATCCTGCTAAGGTGGCGAGAAGTGCGCTGCAAAATGCTGCTAGCATTGCCTCAATGTTATTAACAACTGAGGCCCTGGTAGCGGAAATCCCGCAAAAAGAAAAGGCTCCTGGCGGATATCCGCCTCCCGATATGGATTACTAAAATCGAAAACCCCCTAGCTTTAGGGGGTTTTTTTCTCGCTCAATCTCTTTGAATCAACAGTAGTCCAAAAGAAAAAAGGCCCGAGAGCCTGATGTTTAATTGGCTGAGGCGGCTGGATTCGAACCAACACATGGCGGATCCAAAGTCCGCTGCCTTACCGTTTGGCTACGCCCCAGTGATGGTGGAGAGGGCTGGATTTGAACCAGCGAAGGCTGAGCCAACAGATTTACAGTCTGCCCCCTTTGGCCGCTCGGGAACCTCTCCAGGTTAAAAGTGGAGCCGACGACCGGACTTGAACCGGTAACCTGCTGATTACAAGTCTCACAAAGACCATAATACACTAGGCTAAGCTGGTTGTCAAGAGTGTCCTTGAGCCTTGCGGCGCAATGGTTTGTGCGATTTAGTTTTGGAGCAGATGATTAATGAGTTTTAGCGATTCTTAGTGACTTCGCACACAATTCGCACACACGCAGTACATAGCAACGACAAAACCCCGCGAAAAATGCGGGGTTTTTGTTTTTGCAAAAACCAACAAACAAAGGAGCTGAAAAAATGATTAACAAGAAAATTAGCGCAGCCCCCGAAGCCACGCTAACTACAAACCCCATTACTGCTATAAGTATACCAAACTTTGGCGCGTCTGTCAACGACATATTATCGCGATTGCGTGGTGTTCGGCGCAGCGGCGGCGGTTGGTTGGCACTCTGCCCAGCTCATAACGACAAGCGAGCCAGTTTGTCCGTTAAGCAAACACATGATCAAAAGATATTGCTCTATTGCCATGCCAGCTGCAGAACCGAGGATATTTGCGCTGCGATTGGTCTAACAATGAAAGATCTGTTTGCTGAACAAAAACGGCAAAGCAGCAGCGAGATTTTGGCAACGTATGACTATAAAGACGAAAGCGGCAAGTTGGTTTTCCAGGTTGTCCGGATGAGTGGTAAACAATTTCGGCAGCGACGGCCTGACGGGGCGGGGGGCTGGATCTGGAACCTCAACGGCGTGCAGCGGGTGTTGTATCGCTTGCCAGAACTGACCCAGGCCGTTAAAGCCGGAGAAACGATTTATGTTTGCGAAGGCGAAAAGGATGTTCTGAACCTAGCGAAACTGGGCCTGGCAGCAACAACTAACGCGGGAGGAGCGGGCAAATGGCTTGATTATCACAGCGACTACTTAAAAAATGCAAACGTAACAATTTTGCCAGACAACGATGAACCGGGCAAAAAACACGCGGAGCAAGTAGCGCAAAGCTTAGCCAGTAAAGCAAAATTAATCAAAATTTTAGAGTTGCCGGGTCTACCGCAGAAAGGAGACGTTTCAAACTGGCTTCAAGCGGGCGGGACAAAGGAAAAGCTCCTGCAGCTGGTTGCGGAGTGCCCGGACTGGAAGCCAACCAGCAGCGGCCAGGAACCGACAGAAGCACGACCGGTCCAGAATTTAACCGACATGGGTAATGCGCGGCGATTCGTAAGACAAGCCGCCGGAAATCTACGTTTCCTAGTGGAGCAGCAAAAATGGATTCACTGGACGGGAAAGCGCTGGGAAATTGACAAGAGTGGAGAATCGCTAAGAGTAGCCCGCCGGGCAGTCAAGGGGATATACGCCGAGGCGGCAGCGATTCAAGATGTAGACTTACGTAAAGCAGTGGCACAGCACGCAGCACGGTCTGAAAACGAAAGTAAGTTAATAGCGATGGTAAGCCTAGCACGCAGCGAACCGGAAGTCCCTATTTCACTGACCGAGCTAGACCGCGACCCTTGGTTGCTAAACTGCGAAAACGGGACATTCAATCTCAAGACGTTCGAGCTGCAGCCACATCGGGCCACGGACTTTATAACAAAATTATGCCCGGTGGCATATGAGCCAGACGCGCAATCCTCTCTATGGGATGGTTTTGTTGAGCGAATTCTACCTGACCCGGAAAGCCGACGCTACGTTCAAAAAGCTGCGGGGTACAGCCTTACCGGCGACACCAGCATGGAGAAGTTATTTTTTGCCTATGGGCCGCCTGCCACGGGTAAGACAACGTTCTTATCAGCTATTGCAGCTGTGTTGGGAGATTACGCCGCGACCGCCGACTTTGAGAGTTTTTTGCAACGTGACCACGCCAACGGCTCACCACGCAACGACATTGCGCGGCTCACAGGTAAAAGATTCGTTCAATCGGTAGAGGTTGCCGAGGGGCAAAGATTTGCAGAGGCATTAATTAACCAACTAACCGGCAGGGACACGATTTCTGCACGATTTTTATACCAAGAGGCCTTTGAGTTTCAGCCAGCTTTCAAGATATGGCTGGCAGCAAACAACCGGCCACGGATCAGCGGCCCCGAAGGGGCGATCTGGCGGCGACTGGTACAAATCCCATTTTTAATCGAGATTCCAGAAAATGAGCGCGATCCTGAATTAAAAGCCCGTCTTTGCGGAACCGAGCGTTCGGCGGTGCTGACCTGGCTGACCAAGGGCTGCCAACTTTGGCAAACAGAGGGACTTAGAGAACCGGCGGCAGTAAAAAACCTAACGCGAGAGTATCGCGAAGAGTCAAACGAGTTACGTGACTTTATCGATGATAAATGCATACTATCGCCGACTGCGCAAATACGGGGTGCTGAACTGTGGGCAGCCTATCTGGACTGGTGTAAAGCCGTCGGCGAGCGACACCCTCTGGGTAGAAAGCGATTTAGCCAGGTCCTTTTTGCCCGTGGACTAGATCAACACAAAGCCAGCGACAGAATTTGGATCGGGATTAGCTTAGCATAGGACACTTGGACACTTCAGGACACTTTTTCTATAAAAGTACTTACGCGAGAGATTTTCTATAGGAACTTTACGGAAAATGCGAATCGAAGTGTCCATGTGTCCAGGTTTTGACTGGAAAGGAGTTGGTGTATCCAAACCGAAGACGCGCCTCCGCCCAAGGAGGCTGGCTGCGCAAGCCTCCTCCGGCTCCGGCGGGGACCAAGCACAGTGTGCGACAAGCTGCACACAGTGCTCCCCAGGAAAACCAAGAGACAACCCACCCTGATCGTCCCTGGTGGGTTATTGTTTTTGGGGCCGCCCGCTGCGGGTCCAGGCCTGCCGCCTGTGGAGGCTACCACACCCGCCCACTCCGCAGCAAGGGACGCTACGCTTAGTGTGAGCATATCCTCCCTCGCGGGCTCGGTCCGGTATCCCTCCTGCAACCCTTGCCACGGAGCCTCTGGCGGGCGTGGTGTGTGCCTGGTGCGGCAGGCCCTGATGCAGCGGGCTAACTATTAAGCAAAACCAAAGCAAAACCAAGGAGGTGAAAAAAGATGACAAAGCTGGTGCGAATTACGTGGCTGATCGAATGTCTCCAGGAAATTGTTGACAGAGATACCCGCGATGATATGTCAATGTCAGATTTTGACAGGGGCATGGTGGCGGGTTACAGATCGTGCATTAATCAGCTAAGGAAAATAATGGAAACAGACTTGGATTAGTACCTAAAGGAGGTTGGTAATAAATGCCATTAATATTATATGTTCTCGGGGGGACTGCACTGGTTTTTGTTCTGATGTTCCGTGGCGTGGCCTGGCTTTTCCGCGCCAGAGCTCTAACCTGGCAGCGAACGCTGGCAGCGATGATCTTGTTAGTATTACTTGCTATGTCTCACATTTTTACGCCGTTGATTTATCTATATCCAAAAACCGTCTGGCCGCCGATGGCCCCGGAGTCAACCCCAGCCGAAATCTGGGATTATCTTGGAAAAAAACAGGGTGGGCAATACAACGCATGTATAATCCGTGATCGCCTCTGGTCAGAGCGGGGCCGGGACTGGATGCTAACCCAAATCCCGCTTGCAATCCTAGGTACACCGCTACTCGTCTGGGGCCTCCTTCGGGGCTGGCCCTTCGGCTCCCGGAGCGGGGAGCCAAGGGCTGCAAAAGTGGCCACACACGGATCGGCCAGGTGGCGCAAGGCCTGGGAGCTCAAAGACAGCCTGCGGCAGGTATCCGCAAACAAACCGCAAGCCGCCGGGATCGTGGTGGGATCCGAGGCCGGCGGGGCCTGGATCACCAAGCCGGATGTCGGTAATCCACATGCGTTGGTGATCGGGGCTACCAGAGCCGGCAAAAGCCGCCGAGTAATCATGCCGACAATTTG
>Ga0208242_100589_pt1 | contig 18147 bp, 19 predicted proteins | sample SubbioAug_CSW13A_FD_184825 | JGI IMG/M metagenome (GOLD analysis project Ga0208242, IMG submission 184825) | Serpentinite rock and fluid subsurface biosphere microbial communities from McLaughlin Reserve, California, USA - CR12Aug_CSW13A (SPAdes) | ecosystem: Environmental > Terrestrial > Deep...
CTGTAAATAAATGATACAAATCCACAGTGCTAGATTAAGCATATCAAATGGCCATGAGATATGCCTAATAAATTAATTGGCCTAGAAAGAAAGTTATCAGTATAGACCTTATATTGATAATACGAGAATCCCATGTTAGCATTAAAAAACATTAAAAAGTCTTATAAACTTGGTGACATTCACGTCCCTGCCCTCAAAGGCATTCATCTTAATTTCAGGGAACATGAGTTTGTTTCTATTTTAGGTCCATCTGGATGTGGTAAAACCACCTTACTTAATCTTATTGGAGGTCTTGATCACATGGACAGTGGAGATCTCATCATTGATGGAGTCTCAACTCAACATTACAAAGATGCAGATTGGGACAAGTATCGTAATGATGCGGTAGGTTTTGTCTTCCAATCCTATAATCTCATTGCTCATTTAAGTGTCTTAGACAATGTGGCGATGGCATTGACCTTAAGTGGCGTAAGTAAGAAAGAGCGTCTTATCAAAGCAACCCAAGTACTAAACGAGGTTGGATTGGCTGATCAACTCCATAAAAAACCCAATCAGCTTTCTGGAGGACAAATGCAACGTGTTGCGATTGCCCGTGCCTTGGTCAATGATCCTAAGATATTATTAGCCGATGAGCCAACAGGAGCACTCGACACTCAAACCTCGACCTCAATCATGGACTTAATTCAATCATTATCAGCCAAACGTTTGGTGATCATGGTGACGCATAATCCTGAATTGGCTCAGTTGTATTCATCACGCATCATTCAATTGAAGGATGGGGAAGTGATTGATGACTCTCATCCTTATGCCTTTGAGCCTAGACCTGTTTCTCGCTCATTCAGAAACGTTTCCATGTCATTTATGACGGCTTTGTCTTCTTCATTTAAGAACTTGAAAACCAAGAAAGGCAGAACGCTCATTACTTCATTCGCAGGTTCCATTGGTATCATTGGGATTGCTTTAGTGTTAGCGTTATCTTCAGGAATGGAAAGCTATGTTTCACGCATTGAAAGTGAAACCTTAGCAGGCTTTCCATTACAACTGAATCAAAATGTGGTCCTCAATGATCTTTCCCAACGTCCTGCTCAAGTGTTTCAACCCACTGAAACATCCAATGCGACGCAAGGCAGTGTGGTGGATGCGAACAGTGAGAACGTTTCCCATGTCAATGTATTTGATGACAAAGCCATTGAGATGATTCAATCCATTGATCCTTCTTGGGTCAATTCCATGACATTTCAACGTAACATTCAACTGAATGTTGCCACCTTAGTGAATTCAACTCCAACCATGGTGAATACCATACTGCGTTCAGGAATGGGTCCACTTGCCTCCAACACCTCACTGTTTTTTGAACTCCCTCAAGATGCATCATTTGTCTTGTCGTTGTATGATTTAGTCGCGGGTGAGTATCCAACCCAAAGCAATGAAGCTTTGTTTGTGATTGATGATGATTCCACTCTTGATCAAGAAGTTGTGAATGCTTTGCATTTATCATTGTCCAATCCGTTTGACTTCTCTGAGCTTCTCAATCATTCATATACCTTTATTGCGCATGATGTCTTGTATGATGTGAGTGAAGGGAAAGTCAGCACACAAGTGTTGAGTGAAGCTGTGTTCAATGATGATCGAAATCAATCATTAACCATTGTAGGGGTGGTTAGGCTGAAAGAAGAAGCGGGTTCATCCTTTCTTAGTGTAGGAATAGGAACACTGCCTAGCTTCAATGAAACGTATTTTACTCAGGCACAAAACTCTTCAGTTGCTCAACTTCAACTAAGCAATGAAGAAACCAATGTGCTTACTGGATTGCCGTTTAATTCCTTTAATACGTATGAATCAGCTTTAAAAACCATTGGAGCTGACCTAACACCACAATTAGTCTTGATTTATCCTAAAGACTTTAATTCGAAGACATTGATTAAAGAAGCCTTTACTACCTATAATGAAGGAGTAGAAGAGGATCAACAACTCATTGTGACCGATATTGCCCAAACCTTATCATCAACCATCTCTTCACTCATCAGTACCATTACACTTATTCTTTCTGCCTTTGCGGCCATCTCATTGGTGGTTTCTTCCATCATGATTGGTATCATCACCTATGTGAGTGTGATTGAAAGAACCAAGGAAATTGGGATCATGCGCTCACTGGGAGCACGTAAGAAAGACATTGCTCGCATCTTTAATGCGGAAGCGTTAATCATTGGATTATTTGCAGGGATGCTTGGTATTGGTTTAAGTTATGGTTTACTGATTGGGGTGGATGCATTGATTGAGTCCTTATTGGGTGTGGCTTCTTTCTCATCCTTATCCTTGATGAATGCTATGCTATTAATCGGATTAAGTGCGGGATTAACCCTCATTGCGGGATTGTTTCCTAGTCAGTTAGCTGCCAAACAAGATCCTGTCGTTGCTTTACGGACTGAATAAGGAGGAACGTATGATTCTTATTGTGGAAGATGATCTCACTTTAGCTGAATCGTTAGCTGCTTTTCTTAAAAGCATGGAGTTAGAGAGTGTTATTGCTCATCATGGATTAGAAGCGCTTGAAATCTTAAAGAACTCGACCATTCATGGCATGATTGTAGACATGATGATGCCAGAAATGGATGGGGTGGCTTTACTCATGAGTTTGCGCTATCTTAATCCTAAACCATTCATCATCATGTCCACAGCGTTAGGATCATTAGAAGATAAAGTCAAAGCGTTTGAACTTGGAGCTGATGATTACATGGTGAAACCTTATCACTTTAAAGAATTGGGATATCGCATTCAAGCATTAATGAAGCGTTCCCTTATTGATTTAAGACATCAGCTTCTTTTTCCTCATAGTTTTCTTGATGAGACACAACTGTTGTGTCGTGTGAATGAGCAACCAGTACCCTTAAGCAAGAAAGAGTTCCATCTATTATTTCATTTACTAAAACATCCAAACATCATCTTCACTCGCCAACAACTTCTGGATGCGATCTGGGGAGAAGAAAGTGAATCCTTTGATCGTACTGTGGATACTCACATTAAATCCATTCGTGAGAAAGTCAACAGTCCTGATTTTGAAGTGTTGACGGTGAGAGGGATTGGCTACAAAGGGGTGATCAAATGAGAAAGCTCAATACCAAGTTAGCCATTGCGATCATCTTTAGTTTCTTTGTGTCAACACTAATACCACGTGTGTTGGTACGTTTCTTCAATGTGAAGGTTCCGGTTGAATTTGTAGATTCACCCGTGGTGTTGATTGGGGGATTGTTGAGTGCGTTTCTTGCGTTAAGCTTATTTGCTTTGATCTCTAATTTTATCTTCATGAAGCGCACTAAACAGCTTCAAGCTGCGACTGAGCGAGTGAAACAGGGTCACTATACCCAAAGCATTGAAGATCATGGTAATGATGAACTTTCATCTTTGATTCATACCTTCAATGATATGCAACAAGCACTGGCTTCTAACCAGTATTTGAATCGAGAGTTCATTAGAAACATGTCTCATCAATACAAGACTCCGTTAACCATCATGTCCAGTCTTATCCAAGGCATGAATGAGCATGAGCCATTAAAGCAACGTTTACTTGAGGAAATCGATCAACTTTCATCCTTAACCTCAACATTATTGACGTTATCCAAGGTGGATTCATTGGAACATCTGTCCTTATCTTCTTGTAACCTCAGTGAATTGATTCGTCGTCAAATCATTTCTAAACAACCGCTATGGGAAGTGAAGGGATGTGAATGGGATTTTGAAGAAAGTGAAGAATGCATCATTCACACCTATGAACCTTATGTGTATGAGATGGTATCCAACTTACTTGATAATATGATTCATTACGCCTACAAAGAATCCATCTTAAAGGTGAAGACCTCACTTGAGGAACATCAATGTGTAATCACATTCTCAAATCATGGTCCTGTCTTATCAATAGATGAAAAAGAACACATGTTTGATTTATTCTATAAGGGTCCACATTCATCAGGTAGTGGGGTAGGATTAAATCTAGTTAAAAGTATTCTGCAACGTCTTCATGGAAGCATAAGCATTGAGTCCAGTGATGTGGAAACCAGTTTTATAATCATATTACCACGGAAATAATTTGCGTCAGTTTTGAGAAGATTTTGCGTTAGTTTGTCGTAAGAAATAAATGGATGCATGGTTTATACTTGTCTTACAAGGACAACCCTTGAACATTAAAGACATACTCGCTTGATTGTCTCTCCTAATTCAAACAAAACAGCTATTGCAAGAGGCTGTTTTTGTTTCTTAATTATTTGTCCAAGGCTCAAACCCTTGATTATATGCGATTGAATATAATGAATAAAGTTGTTCTCGAAGTATGTATTTGAATGTCTCTTCATTAAGAGAATCATCAAGATAATCAAGTTTTGGATTTAAATAGCTATACTCTTGCATTATATTGACTTCCTTTTTTGACAGTCTATCCATTTTTCTTGCGGTTTCAAAAAATAAATATTGCTTGTCTATAGCAAAATCTATTTGTTGAAGTGAAGGTAGTTTTGTCCCCTTTTGACTATTAATGTTTTTATGCGTTGGTATTAAATTCCAAATCAAATCATGAGAGACAAAATCGAATGGTAAAATATGATCTAAGCTAAATGCACCTAACTTTTCTTGTGAGTGGTTAGTAAATGCAAGATTTTGATAAATATCATAATCAATACGTGGTTCTAACTGAGCAACTTTTTTCCAAAATGTTCTTTGATTATTGATGTTTTCACGTACAGCATCAATCTTTGCAGGTATGTTAGGTGTTGATGGATTGCGTTTTTGCAGAAACTTGATGAGATGATACTTGTACCAACCAAGAATCAGATTTTGATTATCATTTATATAGTCCATCCACTCTTTGGTTATTGTAACATTAAAAGACTCAGGATCAATTTTATAGAGTGCTTTTTCATCAGTATGAAGAAACTCAGTAATTACTTTATTTTTCGTTGACTCTTTGACATTGGGATAAAAAGATGATACTAATCGGTAAGGAACATATATTTTGATCTCTTTATGCAGTTTTTCAAGTTTCCTATTATCAATGACTTTACTTAATGATGAATAATCACCTTTCCCTTTGTAGTCATGAGGGATGCTTCTGAGGCATGATTCAAGTTGATCCAGAACACTAAATTGCAGCTTAAATCTATGTATAAAAGGGAAAGATTCTTCAATCATTGATTTGATTATTTCTGCATATGAAATCCGGCTATTGCCTTTGATTACATGATCAAATATCGCTTTGAACCAAAACAATTTATATGAATTAGTTAATGATGTAAACATCTTTGAAAAAGCTACCGTGTTTAATCCATCTGATTTTGGCAAATCAAACATTGAAAATCCCCCTTAAGTCATTAACAATAAATGACGAAAACCAATCATATTTTATGCTGGAATTGATTATCATTATCATATCCAATCCTTCCCTAAACTACAACACAGCTTACAAAATAACCACTAAAACAGAGGAATAAATGTCAGTTATCATTCATTTTATGCATTTTATCATTCCTCAAAGATTAAAACATGACTTTCAGTTATAATGACCTCAACAAGGAGGTCAATCTATGACATCAACTCTTCGCTTATCTCATCCTCATTTTAAAGTCACCACACTTTTAAGTACGTTACTTTTAAGTGTTATGTTTGTATTCTTTTTTACTTCCAATGCTCATGCGGTCCTCAAAGTTCCTGATGAAGCAAGTTTAGACAAGATTGAAGAATCTCTCATTGAGAAAGTCCATCCAACCATCGAGATCAGTTCCGCATGGATCATTGATTTCCCATCTGAAGTCAAACTCAGCTTCTATCAAGTCATTGCTTTTGTGGGAGAAGATAAAGTTGAAAAAACCTTCTTCTTGGATATGACGACCTATGATCTAGTTGAAGAATCCCTCATTGAATCCTATCGTGAACAAGAAGCCAATGCAGTTGATCCTATCATGACTACTACTGGAACCAAAGACCTAGAGTTAGGTAAAGAAACAAACAATCTTTGGGCACTACCTCTATTAGCTGGACTCATTGCGTTAGGTTCATTCATCTTCAAAGATAAGAAAGCACAAGTTAATCATTAAAAGAACCAGTGGCAACACTGGTTTTAATCTACCCTTGATACTTAAAGTCCTACAAGTTCTTCCACATTGGCAGGAGCACTACGAATGCTTAGACCCGCAAAACGTAAATCATAGTCGATGGTCAAGGTAGGAACATCACCTTCAACCCCATCACACAAGTTAGACACACCAGAGCGATTATTGACTCCTTCAGTGAGTACTCTCCAATGGGCAGGAACAATGATATCCACTCCACTGTAATGAGCAAACAAGGATAATTTACCTTGATTATTCACTAATGTTGCTTTTGTGAAATCTAGTTGCATGCCTGAGAATGAAATGGCTAACTCATCACTTTCAAACTCATCTTCATACGCAATCAAATTTCCTTTAAATACAACCTTCTTGGTGTAGGAAGACATCTTTTTATTCGTTTTAATCACTTCAATGGAAGCTGCTGCCGCTGCTCCTACCACAGCCAAAGCTGCTAAACCGCCAAACAATGTACGTTTCTTCATCACTTCTTCCTCCTTATATTTTTCAGTATATCATATTCAAACACCTGTTTGATAAAGCATGTCATAATTAGTTATAATACACATGCAAGAAATAAAAGGATTAAACTATGAAACAAGGCATTGGCATTTCTCATGCGAAAGTCATCTTTATGGGTGAGCACAGTGTAGTCTATCATCAACTCGCCATCGCTCTCCCTTTTAAGGCACTTGCCTGTCAAGTGATAATCACTCCTTCATTGCATAATGTGATGAGAAGTGAACTCTATACAGGTGAACTTAAGGATGCTCCAAAACTTCTTTACCCACTCATTCACTTGTTTAATACCTTACAAAATCACTTCAACTTAGATCCACTTGAACTCACCATTCAATCAACCATACCATTCTCAGCAGGATTGGGAAGCAGTGCTGCTTTAGCTTCTGCCATCACGAAGGCTTTTTATCACTATACTCACACTGCATTAGAAGACCAAACCCTCTTTAACTGGGTCCAACAAGCTGAAACCATTGCCCATGGCAATCCTTCAGGCATTGATGCCCTCACCACATCCTTTGATCATGCTTGGGTATACACTAAAGGCAGTGCTCCACAACCACTTAGCATCTCTCTTCCCGCAACATTGATTATTGCGCAAAGTCCTCAAACAGGATCAACCAAGGAAGCAGTAGAAAAGGTAGCTGATTATGTGCATTCTCATGGAATTCAACTCATAGAATCATTGGGAACACTCACCAAACAAGCTCAAACATGCCTTGAAAACCATGACGTTAAAACACTTGGTTCACTGATGAATCAAGCTCATGAAATGCTTAAGGAGTTGAGCATCAGTACGCCGACCTTAGATCATTACGTTGATATTGCTCGTTCACACCATGCCTTAGGAGCAAAACTAACCGGTGGTGGATTAGGAGGGTGTATGATAGCCTTAGTTGAAGATCAACATGTCTTAAGTATTGTAGACGCATTAAAACAAGAAACACCTCATGTATGGAGTCTAAATTTACAATGAAAAAAACAGTAACAGCCATTGCGCCAGTGAACATTGCCCTCATTAAATACTGGGGAAAAGAAGATGAAGAAAAAGTGATTCCATACACAGGTTCACTCTCTTTAAGTGTCAGTGAATTATACACTAAAACCACCATCTCTCAAACTCGACTTGGTTTTACCTTCTCTTTGAATGGAAAACGTGCGAGCAAAGAAGATGCGTTAAAGATTAAAACCTTTTTAAAACACTTCGCTGAAGACCATGAACTTGAAAACATCTCCATTGTCTCTGAAAACACAGGACCAACAGCCAGTGGAGTCGCATCCAGTGCCAGTGGCTTTGCGGCCTTAGCCAAAGCAGCCAATGTGTTCTTTGAAAAACACTTCAGTGATCAAGTCTTAGCTAACATTACTCGACTAGGCAGTGGCAGTGCCTGTCGCAGTTTGTTTTCAGGTCTTGTGGTATGGGAAAAGAGTGGGGAAGTGTACACCATTCGTGAAGATGGACTTGACCTGATCATGGTGTTTGCACTGTTGACCAATCAAAAGAAGTCCATTTCATCCAAACAAGCCATGAGAAATACTGTCCAAACTTCTCCGTATTATCCTGCATGGATTGCTAAGACCACTCAAGATTTAGTGGCTATGAAACATGCGATTCATATTGAAGATTTAAAAAGCATTGGAGAGCTTACACAATCTTCAGCCTTAGCCATGCATGCAAGCATGCTAGCAACGATACCTCCAACCTTATACTTAACACCACAATCCATGGACCTCATTCATGCGATCATGGACTTACAAACACAAGGTGAGTTTGCCTATCCTACCATGGATGCTGGCATGCATGTTAAGGTCTTAACCAATCAAGCCTCATTAGAGCATGTATTGAAGGTTTTAAATCAACACAAAGTGAAGGACATTGTGGTGACTCATCCAGCGAAAGGAGCACACATCCTCTATGAACAATAAATACACCGCTTTTGCACCAGGTAAAGTGTACTTTGGAGGTGAATATGCGGTAGTCAGTGGACAAAGCAGTGCCATTATCTTCAATACTAAAGTGGGGGTGACCACCACCTTTACTCCTGAAGAAAAATGGCGAATCACTTCCACTCAACAAAGTGAAGGGTATGAATGCATTCAGCATTTAGGTTTAATCTTTATTCCTTCCAACCTATTGATTCAAGATGCCATAAATGTGGTACAACGTTATGCTCAACAACAAAACATTCCATGCCTATGGGGTCATTTGCACATTGAAAGTTCATTGGACTATAACACCACAACCAAATACGGATTAGGATCCAGTGGCGCAGTGTGTGTTAGTATCATCAAAGTATTAACGCAAGCCTATGGTTTTGAATTATCACCACTAGAAATCTATAAATTGGCCGTTCTTTCTCAACTCGAGCATTTTTCTCATTCATCGTATGGTGATGTGGCCGTCAGTGCCTATAACACTTGGATTGTGTATCACAAATACGATGATACATGGTTATATCAGCATATCCACAAAGACATTGATTGGTTACTTCACCATGTGTGGCCTCATTTAACCATTGAAACCATTAAAGAACATGCTTTCCCAATGTCACTTGTCTTCACTAATGCCTCCGCTGATTCACAAACCATGGTGAAAGCCATGAAGCAACACCAAACCAAATCCTATTACTCCTTGTTCATTGAATCCACTAAAAACAGTATTGATCCATTGTCCAAAGCCATGGATCAAGATTGCATGAGTAATGTGATTAAACATACCAAATCTTTATCACGAGCCTTGGACATGTTGCAACGAAATACAAAGATCACCATCAAAACAGAGACCATGGAACATATCGCCTCTTTAATTGAACCTTTCAATGGCATTATTAAAGTTTCAGGGGCAGGTGGAGGAGACTGTGTCTGGTGTCTTTATCCTGATATCTTAAGCCAACAAATGGGAAATGATGTCCTCATTCAAGAAGGGTATATCCTTCTTGATGAGTTGGTCTTTGCCAAAAAGGAGGTATCATGAGTCAAAGAAAAGATGATCATATTGCCCATGCTTTAGCTCAAGAACACAAACACAATGATTTTGATAAGATGAGGTTTGTCCATACGTCTATTCCTAAGACATCCTTGGCTCAGATTGATCTATCAACCACACTAGGACCCTTTAAACTTTCCACCCCATTCTTCATCAATGCGATGACAGGAGGGAGTGAACAAAGCAAGCTCATTAATGAAAAACTAGCCCACGTCGCTAAAGCTTGTGATTTGGTGATGGCCACAGGTTCTGTGTCTATTGCGCTTAAAGATCCTTCTTTAGCTGATTCTTTTACAATACTAGAAAAGATTCATCCTTCTGGACTGCGTTTTGCGAATGTAGGTGCAGGAAATCGCAGTGAGCAAGTGAACGCAGCCATTGATCTAGTTCAAGCCAGTGCCTGTCAAATTCATGTGAATGCGCTACAAGAAATCGTCATGCCAGAAGGAGATAAAGATTTCTCAACATGGTGGGATGATTTAGAAGACTGTATTCAACATTCAAAAGCACCACTCATCGTTAAGGAAGTAGGATTTGGAATGAGTCCCTCCACCATTCAAAAGCTCGTTCACAAAGGCATCACCATGATTGATGTCAGTGGGCAAGGAGGAACTGACTTTGCTTGGATAGAAAATCAAAGAAGAAATCATCCTTTAGATTTCTTCAATGGGTGGGGACATTCCACATTAGAGAGTCTATTGAGTGTAAAGGATAAAGTTAATGTGGATCTTATTGCAAGCGGGGGTATTCGCAATGTCATGGATATTGCAAAGGCACTAGCGGCAGGAGCGAAAGCAGTGGGATTATCTTCTTACTTCTTAAAACTAGTGTCTCACCATACTGTCGATGAAGCCATTGAGCGAGTAGAAAACTTAAAAGAAGATTTAAGAATGATCTGTTGTGTATTGGATGCGCCATCCATTGAAGCATTACGAAAAGTCCCATTCATCTTGGATTTTGAATTAGCCAATCGAATTGAACAACTAAAGAAAACAGGTTGAGACCTGTTTTTTTCTAAAGTATTTTCTTAAGTTCGGTAGCAGAGAATTCTCGTGAATACGTAAAGTGATTCGCAAGCACATACATGTCACAATATTCAAACTGTTTATAACGTTTGGTGAAAGAATGAATACGACCATAATACACTGGAGTATTGCGTGTGACTTCAAGGACATCACTCACATAAATGGTGGAAGGAATGACAGAAGAAATGCGACGTGAATACTCAAAGGAATAGTCTGGATATTCTCTTTGCAACGTTTCATAAATGGTGCCTTGAGTGAAGTCTACTTTTTCAATTTTATTGAACATTTTTAAAGGTAGATACGTATTGGAGAAGGCAATCAATTGATCGTGCACATAATATTTTCGTTGGACCATGCATAATAACTCACGATCTCTGAACTCAGCATCTTTAAACTTCTTAGGATAATGTTTGGTAATGCTGACTTGAGCAATCTCTTCTCTAACATTGGAATACTGTGATTGAAGAATATCATGTAAGGCTTCTAAACGATGGTAAGTGATATGAGGAAACTTACGAGTTAAGGTCACATATCCATCATTGTGTTTACGAGCTAAACCAGCATTCACTACATCTTCAAGAATCTCAAGGACACGTTGTTGACTTAATTCAGGAACAAAGGACTGAAGGGTATCGAGTTGAAGTAACGTGTTAGAAGGAAGCAGTTGCTTATTGATGGCTTGTACAATGGTATTGTAAAGCTGAACATCCACACTTTCTTTTTTACGACGATCGATTTCAAACAATGGTTGACTAATCATACTTCATCTCCTTCAATTAAGGTTTCAAAACTAGTGTTTTTACCACTTAAGATATATTGTCTTAACACAATGACATCTTGGTTTTCATCCACAAAGGCAATCTTAACGCGATGAATTGCGTCAGGTAAATCCAGTTTTAATAAACTAATGATTGGACCTGCCGCATCCTCAAGTGAAACACTTAATGAAGCCCCCCTAAATTGTGGTGAAAGAAGTTCAAAAGGTGAGTGATTTTGACTCAAGGCATTGCTTACTTCTTGAGCTACTTTACTATGAAATACATCTTCTACATACAACAAGGGACCAAAGGGATTAGAATACACCACCGCATGAACATTCACAGTGGAATGAATAGGAAAATGGACTGCCAATGTGGAAGCTGATAAAACAGTTGCGGAATCATTTAACACCACAAACTTAGAAATGTCTTTTTTCTTTTCAAGTAAAGCTTTCTCCAATCTTAAAATGTCATTGGTTGAGAAGGATAAATGAGATATGGCAGAAATAAAGGTTCCTTTTCCTTTGACACGATACAAGATGCCTTGATCTTCTAATGATTGATACGCTTGTCTTACCACGGTGCGTGAGATGGAAAAGAAATCACATAAGTCATCTTCTTTCGGAAGAACATCATGTGTTCTTAATATTCGTGCATCAAGTGCAGCTAAAATCCCATTTTCAAGTTGCTTGTAAATGGGGATGGATGAGGATTTATCAATGTTTAAATAGTACATACATACTCTCCTGTGCATCATTAATTATACGCTTGATTTTCACAATGTAAAGAATATATTCGTTGCAATGTGTATTATGGGAAAATATGAGAAAATGAGTTGATAACACATTTATTGCATAAAAAAACTATTTCATTTAAAGGAATGAAATAGTCTTTGTTTCAATGTCATGAGTGCTGAAATCACCACAAGGATTTCTAGTCGACCCAGTAACATACCTAAGGTGGAGGTAACCAACACCACATTGGAAGCATTGAATGCAATAACGCCTACTGAAGTACCTACCGTACCTAATGAGGATGCAAATTCAAAGAATGAATCAAGTAAGGTATAGCCTTGTGTTGAGATAATGATGGTTCCTATAGTTAGAATCAAAAGATAAATCATCACATACAATACTGAATCATAAGCTAAGGTTTTCTGAATAATGAATGATTGACCTGAACTGTCGTGCATGGATGATTCCTTCATGACTTGTCGAGGTAAGTTGTAACGTTGAAAGTGCATTTGCATTGATTTAAGAACCACCACTAAGCGACTTTGTTTAATCCCACCAGCCGTTGATCCACTTCCACCTCCAATAATCATCAGTAGAATCAAGACAAGTACCCAAAGGGGACGCCAAATTGAATAGGATGTTGTTTGAAACCCTGTTGTGGTAATGGCAGAAACAGCTTCGAATAGAGCGGTTCTGAGTGAAACATGATCAATTGTAGTTTGAGTGAGTAGAATAAATAAGGTTGAAAGCAGTAACGCACCACAGAGCAATTTAAACTCAGAAGTTTTGATGAACTGTCTAAATTGACGACGAATAAGAAGTAAATGAGCAGCAAAATTGGTAGATCCAAGAATCATGAGAAGCATGGTAAACCACTCAATAGAACCAGATTGATAATACGCCATTGAGTTAGCTCTTGTGGCAAATCCACCAGTAGAAAGGGCAGCCATTGAAATATTAATGGCATCAAACCAGGACATGCCTAACACGACATAGCCAAGAATACCAGTTACAACATAACCGAAATAAATGAGAAAAATAAGACGTGCTGACTTTAGTATATTGGGCAATAAGCGATCATTGTGGCCTTCTTGTGAATACAGTTTCAATCCATATGAATCAGATAGTAGGGTGAATACAATGAGGACGATTCCTACACCACCAAAAAATTGCATTAAGCTTCGATAAAGCAATATTGTATAGTTGCTTTGTTCTACGTTTACTACACTAAGGCCAGTTGTTGTCCAACCACTTGTGGCTTCAAAAATGGATTGAACCCAATTGAAGTCCATAATCACCACAAATGGAATGGCTGAAAACACAATGGTTAACACCCATGTTAGTGTGACAATGATCGCATCATCACCACGAAGTAATTTGGAGTTTTTATATGACTTGGTAATATAAGCGATGAATGAGTTTATTCCCCAAATAATTACTGCGATGAAGAACATCGTTAGTACTATGTTCCATTCACTAGGTTGAAAGATCAAAGATAATGCACTCAATAACATTGGAAGTACGCTGAAACGACTTAATGTAGACCCATAATGAATAAGTGTTAACCATGATTTCATACAGTCACAACTTTCGTAAGAACATCAATGGTGAGAGCTTTGTCTTGCTCAGAAGCTAAAACAATGCATTTATCATTACTAAGTACGATGGTATCCCCTTTAGGAATAATGCTTTCTCCATGTCGGATAATGCATGCAATAATGGCTTGCTTAGGTAGATGTATGTCCATAATAGCTTTTGAACATACATATGCTTTTGAGGATACAATCACTTCAAATAAACCTATCTTTCCAGATTCAATGGGTACATAGTTCTCAATTTTTTCAAGAACGACCAATTGCTCAATCATGTTAGATACAATATACGTGCTTGAGATGACATTGGATACTCCAAGTTTTTTAAAGATTTCTACATTAATAGGATTATTGACCGTACAAAAAACCTTTTTCACTTTGAACTGATGTTTTGCAATCTGCGAAGCAATTAAATTGTCGGCATCATTGGGCATCAATGCAATCAAATAATCAGAACTTTCAATGCTTAAATCCTCAAATATAAATGGTTTAGTCCCATCTGCGCATGCAATGGTTGCTTGTGGAAACTCATGTACAAGTTCTTCGCAAAACATTTCAGAATCGTTAATGATAGTGACATCCATGTTCTTTTTTAAGAAAGATTGAGTTAAAAAGCGTGCTTTCTTTCTTCCTCCTACAATCACCACTTTGTGTCTCATAATACACCTCCTAAACGCTTTTCAAATTCAAATATCGCAAGTGAAGAGGTATTAATAAACTCAATTTGATAGGTCTGGCAAAGAGATTCCTTTGACTGATCATATAAGCGAGCAAATACCTTTTTGACTCCAAGAAGTTTAGTGCAAATCTCTGAGACCATGAGATTGAGATTATCATGATCGGTCACCACGATCACCACATCATCACTCTGAAGTTTAAGATCTAGAATGTTTTGAGTGTTTTGAGCATCTTTGGTGACAATGTATCCACTGTATCCCTCATGTAGTTTTCTAAAAGAATCTGAATCTTGATCCATAATGGTAACATCATGACCAGAGAGTGAAAGCCATGAAGCAATGCTTGCTCCAAGTCTTGAACATCCAATCACGAAAAATCGTTTGTTTTTTTTCATAAGTTCCTTTCAAAAATAAATATGGTTTACTGGACGGGCATGCATTTGAAACTCAACCACATTCTGACGTGAGGCCACATAACTAGGACTAATCGCATAAGCTGCACGATAATGCTTCATGGCTAAAATGATTTCACCTTGCATTTCATACCAACATCCTAGTAAATTGTGTGCCCAAGGTTCATTGGGATAATGTGTCATCAAATTGATGATCATGGGATAAGCATCAGAAAACTGTTTTTGTTTAAGCGAACAGACGATGCTGTCATAAGTCGAAGGGTAAGGGTTTTTCATATTTTACCTCCATTCATATTGTAAATGGATACATATAAAAACGATGTTAAGGGTCCTTAACATCGTATAAAGATGATATAAAGATGAACTAATCAATGAATCGGTAACCCACACCCACATGGGTAAGTAAATAGTTTGGCCGTGTTGGGTTAGGTTCTATCTTCTTTCTTAAATTAGCCATAAACACACGCAAATTCTGTGCATCTGCTTGAGTATAATGAACTCCCCATATGGCTTTAAGTATGGCATTGGTTGTGCATACACGTCCATGGTTCAAGGTGAGATACTTTAGAATTTGATACTCAAGAGGGGTCAAATGAATCTCTTTGTCTTCAATGAATACACATTCCTTTTCATAATCAATGAGAAGCTTTTGATATTGAAAGGATTGTTTTGTTGGATCATTACTAGTTTTTTTTCGTAGTCCAACCCGTATGCGTGCTAACAATTCTCCAGGATTGAAAGGTTTAGTGATATAGTCATCTGCTCCTTCATCAAGCAAATGAACCTTTTTTGAAAAATCATCAATAGCAGAAACAATGATAATGCTACTTTGAGTGAGCTCACGATTTTTCTTAAGGAAAACTTCTCCATCCTCCTCGCCAAGTGTTAAATCCAATAGGATGACATCTGGAGAATGGGAATAAAACATCGATGATGCACTTGATAAATTAGAAGCAACACAAACATCATAGCCATTGTTTTTAAGTAACGTTGATATGTAATGTTGAAGTGAAATATCATCTTCAATGATGAGAATTTTACTCATAGTACCTCCTGATGAATAGCTAGTTTAATTGTAACAATGCTTCCTTGAGTTGAATTTGGATGAATACTCAATTGACCATGATGAACATCGATGATTTTTGAAACAATATGTAATCCAAGTCCAACACCTTGACGGTGCTGTGGGTTAAGTGGCTTTGTTGATTGAAATCCATCGGTTAAATAGTCTTTGATGTTCTTGCTAAACCCTATTCCTTTATCAATAATCTCAACACAACACCAACCATTAGTTTGATAGGTTTTGATCACAACTTCTTTTGTTGAAAATTTCAAAGCATTATGTACCAAGTTCACAATAGCCTTAACAAGTAAATGAACTTCCACGTTCACAAACAACATTGAATGCTGATAATCAAGATGGATACGTTTAATGTCCTCTAGACTAAAATGTTTGAGTGCTTCTTCAATGCAATCTTCAATCATTACAGGTTGAAATTGTGAAGACAAGTTACCTTTGTTGAGTCGTATGAGAGAAAGAATGTTTTCAACTGAATCCAACAACCATTTGGCATCATTTTGAATGTTAGTGATGAGCACATTGTCTTTTTCATTCAATTTGAGTTCATCCATAAGTAAAGTGGAAGATCCTAAAATTGAAGCTAAAGGAGTTCTTAAGTCATGAGAAATGGATGATAACAACGAGACACGTAGTTGCTCTTGTTCATAATTCAGTTTTGCTTCTTCTTCCATGCGAATGGATTCAATGCGTTGCTTTGCTAAAGCAAGAATTGAACCGATGGTTGACATCCACTCTATGGCATCATCACTTAACCTCACATCATTCACAAAGATAAACCCTCTAACTTCTTTGTTAATAAGAATGGGAAAACAACTGCTTTTCTGAATGGGTTCATCTAAGATTTGCGGTTGAGCTGTCATGTAAGCATCAAGTACTTTGGATTGTATATCGCTTTCACATTGCTCAATGTATTCAGTGACTTGTTGTGTGTGATTGAAAATCTTGACTTCCACATGAGCATGCAGAGTGTTTTCAAGCAGGACAATCGCATCCTTAAGTCCTTCCTCAAAATCCAGTGATTGATAAAGAAGTTCACTTAATTGGAATAGGTATCGATTATTTAAACTTCGTATGTGAGCCATATGACGGTTCTTATTGCTTATAAATACAATATAAGAAGTAAAGCCACTCACAAGAAACATACTAATAAATGTGAATAAGTATTGAAAATCATCCACTCGTAAAGTGTAGTAAGGCAAGGTAAAGAAATAGTTAAACGTTAAAACATTGACAAAAGTGAGAAACAATCCATACCCATAAGGTATTTTTAAGACTGTCCAAATGATTGAACCTAATACGTAAGCTAGAATCAATGTCGATTCTTGCCAACCCAATGAATTCAATACAAAAGCAATGGCAGTAAACAAAGCCCAAATAAGAACGATCTTCATGAAATATAAGACATGTTTTTTGAGAATGTTCGTGTTCATGTTTTTATTATACGCTTTTGTGTTTTTGAATGAAACAAGTGTATAATTGATTCGTTGAGGTACACCCATGAAACTATACATTAAACAGAAGTTATTCAGTTTTAAAGATCGCTTTACCATCAAAGATGAACATCAAAACGATGTTTTACAAGTTGAAGGAAAGTTGTTTTCATTTGGCAAACAACTCAGTGTGTCCACCATGGACATGCAAGAAGTGGCATTTGTAAAACAGAAAGTCTTTAACTTCTTACCCACTTTTGAGATTTCACTTCAGGATCAGGTTCATACGTTGAAAAAGCAGTTTTCGTTTTTCAAACCAGTTTATCAGATTCCAAGTTTAGGATTAAGAATCGAAGGTAACTTCACAGCCCATCATTACAGTATTTATAAAGAAGGGGATGTCTTAGCTAACATTTCAAAAGCCTTTTTCTCCTTTGCGGACAGTTACGAAGTTGATATTCTCAATGATCAAGACAGAGACATGGTCATCGCCGTGGTCTTAGCCATTGATGCGGTTTTAGACATGGAACGCTCTTCAAGTGTCAATGTCAGCACCAACAATCGATAAATAACGACAAATATGCATTTAAAATGAACTTCATTTGCATAAACACAGTAGAGTGTGTATAATGAGAGCGTATCAGAAATTACTTAGAATAATTTTAGATTCAGAAAGGGTATAGGTTTCATTGTTAATGCAAGGCAAAGTCAAGAAGTTCAACAAAGAAAAAGGCTTCGGGTTTATTAAACTTGAAGACGATCGCGACGTGTTCTTCCACTACAGCCAATTAAACATGGACGGATTCAAGACCATCGAAGAAGGTGCTCTAGTTGAATTCG
>Ga0208242_100590_pt1 | contig 18080 bp, 18 predicted proteins | sample SubbioAug_CSW13A_FD_184825 | JGI IMG/M metagenome (GOLD analysis project Ga0208242, IMG submission 184825) | Serpentinite rock and fluid subsurface biosphere microbial communities from McLaughlin Reserve, California, USA - CR12Aug_CSW13A (SPAdes) | ecosystem: Environmental > Terrestrial > Deep...
CCAACGCCCACCATCGCGATAATCGATGGCGGCATTGACCGTGAATGGCTCCCTGTGTACGCAAGTCGAACGAACTTTATTGCTATCTACATTTTAGCGACTACAATCAGCCTGTGTAGTTTGATGGACGTTAAAAGGGTTCTGGTCTGATGAGCGAAGTCCCCTCGTTGTCTACGATCAAGGTGCTGCATACACTGGGGCCGGCTGGCACGAACTGCGAACTGGCCGCGACGGAGTGGTTTCGAAAACGCGACATGGAGCCCGATGTGCGGTTGCATCCCACGCTTGAGGCGGCGGTAGAGGCCATGCCGAGGGACGGTCAACACGCGCTGATGGGCTGCGTCGTCTATCCGGATCTCCATGAGATCGTATTTGGCAATCGAGAATGGCTCGAGCTGGTTGATTGTCTGATCGTTCCCACCGACGAGATGCTTCTCGCGCAACGGACGCGTAGCCCCATCTCGACCCTCGCCACCCACCCTGCACCGCATCGACTTGGGCCGCCGGACGCCGAGCGGCTGTTCGCCAATAGCAATGTTGTGGCAGCCGAGATGTGCGCCAAGGGTGACGCCAGCGCCTGCATCACTACGCGCCGAGCTGCAGAGGCGCTAGATCTGGAGATCGTCGAGAATTACGGGGCTGTGATGATGGGCTTCACAGTGCACAGTTGCCGTGTTGGTGCTTCATCATGCTGATCGCGGCGCTTCCCTTGCCGGGTGGATGACGAACATGGACTGCCTGACTGGTGCGCACCGCCTCGAAGATCTGCTTACCCCCCATGCCGGACTCGACGACATTGCCATTACCGAGGCCAGTACAGACCGGAGCATCAGCTACCGAGACTTGGTGGCCGCCATAACAACGGCTCGGAGCAGTCTAGAGCAGGCTGGCATCCGCTCAGGCGACATCGTTGCGCTTTGTGGGATCAAATCGATCGACCTGCTGACGGCCGCGTTCGCCACGCTGGCCTGCGGGGCGGCCTACGCGTTCATCGATTCCGACTTGCCTATCGATCGCCTGCGTACCACGCTCGACATTTGCCGCCCGCAGATCGTCATTTCGGAACGCGTCGACGTGGAGCTGGCTGACGAGATTTCGGCTGACTTCATTGGGGAGTTGACGGCGGGCCTTCGTATGCTTCGGCGCCGCGCGCCGGCTGCGCGCCGGGCTAACTCGGCGCTGGCCTATGTGATCTTCACCTCCGGTTCGAGCGGCCGACCGAAAGGGGTGCAGATTTCACACACGGCTGTGCTTTCGTTTCTACGCTCCGCCCACTCCCGCGTGAGTTACGGCACGCCGCTAGTATTCCTGAATACATCGCCGTTCTTCTTCGATGCGTCCGTCCTGGACATCTATTTGACGCTCGCTCTGGGGGGGCGGCTGGTGCTGGCTCCCAAGATTGTCATGCCGGGCCAAGTCACCGCTGCAGTCGAGAAGTACCGCGTCACGGATACCCTCATCGTATCGTCCCTCCTCAAGCTTCTGGCGAGTCGGTTCAGCGATCTGCATTACCGTGATGCCAGCTCCCTCCGGACAATCTGGTTCGGCGCGGAGCCGTGCCCGGTCAGGGTCCTGTCGCGGCTGAAGCAGCAGATTCCACATCTGACGTTTATCCACGGCTACGGCCCCACCGAGACGACTCACACAGCGACGATGCACATCACTTCCGCCCCCGGGAACGAGGATGAGGCCTACTTACCTATTGGGCGTCCGCTGGACACGGTCGAGGTGCGCGTCGTCGGTGCAGACCTCGACCCCACGCCGCCGGGTGAGGTGGGCGAACTCATCATCTCAGGCCATCAGCTGATGGACGGCTATTTGAACGACGAGGCCGCGAACCACGCAGCGTTCGTTGAGATCGATGGTGTCCGCTTCTACCGATCGAACGACCTGGTCAGGCAAGATGTGAATGGCGAGCTCATATTCGTAGGCCGCCGCGATGACGCCGTGAAGATCCGCGGGCACCTCGTCTATCTTGGGGAACTAGAGACCGCAGCCCTCCGGCTGCCGGGCATCGAAGATGCGGTCGCCTATGCGTACGACGACGCGCAGGAGTTCAAGTCTCTTGGACTGGCCGTTGTGACTGAGCAATGGTCGAGCACCGAGGACCTAGTGACTAGGCTGCTGGAGCTTCTTCCCCAGTACATGGTGCCGACGAGAGTCTCTCTCGTGACGACCAGCAGTGACGATCTGCTTCCGACAGGCAAGCTGAACAGGAAGAGAATCCGAGAGCAGGCGAATACGACGGGCAAGCCTGCTCGGCTTCCGCAGATAGTTGGTGGCGATCGCGCCCGCTTGCAACCAGAGGAGCACATCGAATGAATTCCCTCCCGATCACAGTGACATCTCTGCGGCGGCCTCTGCCGGAAGACTGGTCCACGGTCGGCTTCTGTAGGGTCTTCACCGACCATCAGCTGCTGATGCGGTATTCTCCCGCAGAGGGTTGGTGCGATGCCCAGATCATTCCGACGGAAGATGCGCCTCGCCTGGCCACGACGACCAAGGTGCTGCACTACGCCCAGGGTGTTTTCGAGGGGCTGAAAGCCTATCGACACGCGGATGGTCGGGTAGGAATCTTCCGCCTAGAGGCGCACCTTGAACGCCTGAACCGTTCGGCCGAGAGGCTGGCCATCCCGAGGCTCAACGAGGCCTTCCTCGCCCACGCTGTACGGGCCCTCATCGACCTCGACCGGCGTTGGGTCCCGGAGAACGAGGGTTGTGCGCTCTACATACGTCCCGTCGTGTTCGCCACCGATCACACCTTGGGGGCTGGTCCGAGCGAGGATTTTATGCTCGCGGTGATGCTATCTCCGGCCAGTCACTATTACAGCATTCGCGGGGGCGCGACGAACATCCTCGTCGAGGAGGAGCAGTCCCGCGTCCCGAGCGGCGGGACCGGATCGGTCAAGGCGATCGGCAACTACGGTTCCAGCCTGTTGGCGACAAAGAGGGCCAATGATGCCGGGTATGAGCAAGTATTGTGGCTGGATCCTTTGCATCACAAGTATGTGGAGGAGGTCGGCACGATGAACATCTTCTTCGTGATTGATGGCCGGCTGATCACACCGCGATTGACCGACACGATCATGCCAGGGATCACGCGCAACTCGCTCTTGATCCTCGCTTCGGACCTGGGGATCGAAGTGGAGGAGCGCGCCATCTCGATGGACGAGGTGCTGGAGGCTCATCGGGCTGGCCGTCTCACGGAGTGCTTTGGGTCCGGGACGGCAGTCTCAGTGTCGCCGATCGCAGAGATCCGCTGGGGACAGAACCCGATTCGGCTGAGCGGCGGGACCGGGGCGTCGGTAGCGGCGCGGCTTCTGCAACAGCTGGTCGGGATTCAACGCGGCCTCTGCCCAGACAAGCATGGCTGGGTGAGGTTTGTGGAGCCGGAGGTACCCGATAGCCTCGACGCGCCTGCTCGACAGCAGGCCCTGCTTTCAGCAGTGCGATAGGTCGGCCGGTGCTAGAGCCAAGGACGGCGCAACTCAAGAGACGCTTCGAGGTCACGCCTCCCCCACTGCTCGGGTCTGCGCTACATGGTGGCGCGCCTGAGCGCAGGTACGTTGGGCTCGGCCGCGTCGGGAGATCAAGATGGGAATGAGTCTGAGGGAACGCATTGTCGGAATTTGCGCCGAGGTTCTGGATTTGCCGCCTCAGAGCGTGGCTGCCGATCAAGACCTCTTCGATCTCGGCATGCAGTCGCTGCAGATGGTGACGTTGTTGGCGCGCCTTCAAGAAGAGATCGGCTTCGCCCTCGCGGTCGAGGCGCTTTATGAGAACCCGACCCCCGAGCTCATAGCAGCTCAGGTCGAGGCTGGGCTGGCGGGCACGGAGGGGAGCCGGCCGGGTGAAAGCAGCGGTCCAACGATGACGGACGCCTCCACTTCATGCTGAACAAGAAGCGCCCCGCTCCGCACTACTACCAGTCCCTGTTGGCCGAAGAGACCAACGAGGTGCCTTCCATCTTTCGCGAGGCCGGTGACGTCGGCCCATCTCGTCGCACGTTGTCAACGGAGCGCTACCTCTCGCAAGCGTTCCACGACCTCGAAGTCGAGCGGATGTGGTCACGCACCTGGCAGGCGACTTGCCGGGAGACGGAGATTCCGAACGCCGGGGACATCCACGTCTATGAGATCGCCAAATATTCGATCCTCATCGTTCGAACCCCTGCGGGCTCGATCAAGGCGTTCCGGAACGCTTGCCTGCACCGCGGCCGGAGGCTTCGAACGGGCTCCGGCAATGCGGCTCAGCTGAAGTGCCCCTATCATGGCTTTTGCTGGAGCCTCGACGGCGAATTCATGGGGGCACCCTGTGCATGGGATTTCCCACACGTCGACAAGGAGTGTTTCGGCCTTCCCGAGGTCCGCGTCGGCCTGTGGGGCGGCTGGGTCTTCGTGAACCTGGCGGACGACACGCCCAGCTTGGAAGATTATCTCGGCGTGATCCCCCGCCACTTCCAGCATTGGGAGCCGGAGAACCGCTATAAGGCGATCCATGTCGAGAAGGTAATAGGATGCAATTGGAAGGTGGCTTCGGAGGCCTTCATGGAGTCGCACCATATCTTGGCGACCCATCCTCAGCTCGTCACCTATTTCTCCGACGCGAACAGTCAGTATGACATCTACGGGGAGAACGTCAGCCGGACGATAACACCGCTTGGAGTCCCGAGCCCGCACATAGGCCAAGCCAAACCAGAGAAGATCGTGAACGATTGGTTGGCCCAAACCGGCAGAGCGCCGCGCGGGCAGAAGATGACGGTCCCTGACGACGTTTCGGCCCGGTCTTACTTGGCCGACATGTTCATCAAGCAGTACTCGGCCATGTATCAGCGCGATCTCAGTGCGAGAGCAACCCGCACCGAGGTGCTCGACGCGATCTTCTACTCGATCTTTCCGAATTTTGCGCCTTGGGGGGGCCTTGGTCCAAACTTGGTCTATCGCTTCAAGCCATACGACGACCGACCCGACAAGTGCACGATGGAGCTGATGATGCTCGCCCCCTACCCGCGCGGCTCACTGCGGCCGAAAGATTGCCGCGTTCATCGGCTCGAGGAGCAGCAGAGCTTCTCGGAAGCCGTCGAGTTGCTCGGCCTGGAGAAGATCATCGAGCAGGACATGGGAAACCTGAGCTGGGTTCAAAAAGGCCTCGCGAGCCTCAAGTCTGGAGAGATCGTGCTCAGCGAATACCAAGAAGTGCGCATTGCACATTTCCACGAGACGCTGGGTAGCTACGTCGAAGAAGCGGCTCCGCAATGAGAGCTGGAGAAATCGCAAATGGCGCAGGCGGGCGGCGGTGATCGTCAACGGCGTCTCGATCATCTTTGGGGGTCCCGCGCCGGACCACGTCGGCATGAGCATCACCTGGATTTCGTTCGTCGAGTCCGACCACGTTATGATGTCCTTGCCTAAGGAGGCGAGCGCCACAGAGCGCCTGCTGGAGGGGGAGCGCTTCACAGTGAGCGCACTCTCGGCGACCCAACTGGCGGTCGCACGGTCCTATGGCGGGCGAAAGGTGCGTACCAACGAAGACATCCAAGCTGTGGATGTAGAGGGACGGCGCTGGGGCATGCCCGTGATAAGGAACAGTCTGACGGATCTACTTTGTCTACGCTGCCACGTGAACGACATTCGGCAGCAGACGATCGTAATCGGAACGGTAATCGAGCGCGTTCAAAACTCCAGCGATCCGCCGCTGCTGTATCGGCACGCGGACTACTTTTAGACCATGTCACGTGGGGGAGATGTTGCAAGCCGCAGAATTGGTCGCCGCGGCACATCGCGCGGCTGGGCTCGCCCAGTCCGGCGGGCCGCCGTTTCACCTCCTGGAGGCCTTCGTCGCCTCAATTACCGCCGAAGCTCAACTGACGAAGGCAGGTTGGGCCGCCAGGCGACGCCACATCGAGCGACTGCTCGTGAACAACATTCGGCTAACGACGCTTCAGGAAAGGCAGCCAGAGATCTTCGCCGCCGAGATGCCGCCGCCGTTGGTGATCGTGGGGATGCCGCGATCCGGAACGACCAAGCTGCATCGTCTCCTGTCACGAGACGCCAGCTTCAACGTCGTATCGACATGGGAGAACCTCTTTCCAATTCCGCTGTCGGACTCGCCATCAGACCGGGAGATGCGTCGGCAGATTGGAATCATGTTCGCCAAGGGCCTACGCACCAACTCACCGGACATCTATGCGGTTCATCCCATCGACGCAGAAGAGCCCGAGGAAGAAATCTGGCTTATGCAGCACAGCTTCCTGACCGAGTCGGTCGAGGCAGAGCTGCGCGTCCCCACCTACCTGGAGTACCTGAAGGCGCAGGATGTACGCCCGATGTACGACCAACTTGGCCTCTGGCTACTAGCTCTGTCCGCCCAGGGCACGCGACCTGCCCTGCCTTGGCTACTGAAGGGCACCTTCCACACCGCGCACCTAGACGTGCTCCTCGAAACGTTTCCGCAGGCGAAGCTCGTTTACTGCTACCGCGATCCCTTGCAGGCGGTGCCCTCGTACATGAGTTTGGTAGAGAAGCTTCGTCGGCAGCAGTCCGACCACGTCGATCTTCAGGAGCTCGGCAGGACCATACTGACGAGCTTCTCAAGACAACAGGCGAAGGGCAAGGCCCACCGCCGGAACCGATCCAGCGCCATCCTGGAGGTGGCCTATCGAGATATCGTGGCAAGGCCTCTCGATGTCGTGCGGCAGATCTACGAGTTCGCAGGCCTACAAGCGTCGGAGGCGACGCTGTCGGACATGCGCGCTTGGAACGACGCAAACCCGCAGTACCTCCACGGGCAACACGCCTACCTCCCGGAGAAATACGGCCTTTCGGCGAACGACATCGAGGCGGCCTGTCACGACTATCGCAGCGAGCGTCCGGCCGAAGCCTAAGCGTCGGCGCAGCCCCCCGCCCAGGGCGCTTCGCCCTCTGCGATTGGCCCACACAGGCGGCGAGCAGGCAGATCGGGGTCGGGCCCCGCCTCAGCGGAAGATACCGCCATGGTTAGACCAATCGGGCTCGACGCCGAGCTGATCTCAACTGTCGAGAGCTTGGCTGCCTTGCAGGGCAGCGACGGGGGTATCGACGAAGACCGCCACAAGATGGCCAGCAGCATGCTTGAGGGGATGACCCGCGAAGGCGTTCGGGCGGCTCAATATCACGGTGGTGCAGCCTATGCGGACGCGCTGGCGGCGGATCTCCAAGCTTGGTTGGTAGGAGGTCTTCAGCATCCGCCGGACTTCTCCAGGTCCCGCGCTGCCGTCTCGCCGCCGGCCGATGGGCAGCCGTTCTTCTTCATGGGGCCATTGCGCTTGGCGAACGGCGAGAGGCAGAGCTGCCGTTTCGAGGTATTCATCTCGCTGCGCGAGGAGCCGGGCGAGCCAGAGTATTTGGACATCTACCGCCGGTACCCGCATCCTCTAAACATCTGCCAGTCCTCGCATCTGTTGGCTGGAAGCGCTGGGCTGACGCGTGGCAACAACATCGTCTTTTTCCCCGAGAACATCCAACCGACTGCTGGGGCGGACAACCAGCGCTGCGCCGTCTTCTTTTTTAACAAGTTCTATCGAATTTACAACGAGTTAACTCTGCCGCTGGTTCGCGCCGCGTCTCCGCTCCTAGCGATCAACAATGCCACAGAGGGGGACCGGCGGGCCTGCTACAAGGCCCGATGTGTCTGGGGGTACCTCCACGACTACTTCCACCACAAGGGGCCGCGCCCCTTCAACACCAACATCCGGGCCAAGACGCGTTGGTTCACTGGTCTCCTGGAAGAGCTGAAGGTGGACCTTCAGGCCTATCTGGCTTGTATCGAGGCCGATTTCAGAGACGCCGAGACGGTGGCGGAGTTCATCCTGCTGGAACGATTGTTCCGATATCCGAGCGAGCGGGACTGGCATCGTAACTTCGATTCCGGCACCGGCCTCTTATTGTTTCGATTGCTGGAAGAACACGAGGCCGTGCGGATTGACGACGACGGCAGCCTCTCGTTTCTGCTCGAGCTTGTGCCCGAGGCCGCCCGCGCGTTCGTCGCGGAGGTCGAGGCGCTGGAGGGGCTGCCGGATGAGATTTACCCCTCGCACGCACTGGGACTGGTCCGTCGTTACCTACCTCGGGGAGCGGGAGAGCGACGGTTCGAGCGGCCAGCGACGTTCGCGGCCTCGCGTCTGGCCGGACTCAGCGCGGGTCCGACCTTGCGTTTCTCGCAGGACGATCTTCGAGCTGCCCTCTGAGGCGGTGATGGCGTCCCAGCCGCCATCCGCCTCATCAACTGCTCCGGCCGGCTAGCAGGCAGCCGATATGGCCGGCGGCCTCCGAATAGAAGACGAAGGACCCGGAGGCCGCGGGGCGTTCGTCAAGATAGTCTGAAAGATTGATCAGGAGATCCGAGGAGAAGCAGTGTCCTTTCCTAGTCACGTTCGACAGATAGAGTTGCTGTGGCGTAATGCCGTAGGACAGCTCCTTCATTCGCTTCATCGGAAGATAGATATTGTTGGAAAACACCTTCTCAACGGCGGAGAGCCGTTCGCCGCTGATCTCGGCGCAGCTCTGTATCGCCTGCCGGCCCCGCGCCACGTCCTGAAGGCGAACGCCGCTTGCCATCTGTGAGGCGTCCGTCCCGTCCGTGTAGCCCTGCAGACATAGATCGCGCGGTGTCGCGCGTCGGCTGGAGAGCACGACCGACGCCACCGCATCGCTCAGCAGCGCATGACTGCAGATGCGCCCGAGATCATCACTGGGGTCCGCCTGATCGTAGTTCACCACCAAGACCGCCCGAAACCCTCTAGCGGCGATAAGGCCAGCGGCGAGTTGGAGCCCACTAAGTAAGGACACGCAGCCTGTTCCGCTCACGCAGTACATCGCCGTCGGTGCAATGGACTGTGACTGCAGGACGCGCGCATAGCCCCTGTTTTGGGTGGTGGCGTCGTGATGGAACTGACTGGAGCAGAAAAGCACCGCGTCGATATCGGCCGCCGCCAATTCCGATCTCTCAAGGGTCTTCGCGATGGACCGCGAAATCGTGCCGTAGAGATCTTCCATCTTGTGGAAGTGGCCGATGCCCAGGAACTCGGGCTTCGGAGGCAGGCCGAGCACGATCAACCCGGTGGAGAAGTCGGGCACGTCGGCGTGACTCATTCGACGTTCACCCAACTCATAGGCGGGCCCGGTCAACCAAAGGCCTTTCATCGCATGATCTCCACACCGAATTGCGCATGAGGCGCAGAACCGCCCCTGCGCCACGAACAGGCCACGCACGCTCGCAGAGCTGGCGCGGGCGCAAGCCGAACACAGGGTGAGCGCGCCGCCCGCTGGGAACGCGGCATCACGATCTGCGTGAAAGAAGGAATTCGACGAACGCCTCGTCCACGAACCCGTATCCCGTCGCGAGGTCCGGCGAACGCCCCGTCGCCTGGAACTTCATGTTGCTCTCCCCCTCAGTCACCGGTACGGCGCTCGCCTGCAAGGCGTGCCGAAGCTCGGAGAGCGTAAGCGTCGGCCGTATCGCCAGGCCCAGGGCGATAATCCCGGAGACGTACGCGGCGGCGGCCGACGTACCGCTGGAGACGAACCAGCCGTCGTCCTGCCCGGTGCCGTCGCGCTCGCCGTTGTCGTGGTCGTAGATTGACGCCGGTTCACAGGGCATAAGGATCCACTGGCCGAATGGCTTTAGGCCACACACACCCAGGACATCCGGACAGGTCCGACCGGGGAACAGCTCCGACTCGAAGCTGCTGGACATGTCGGACAGCATGAGCTCGCGGTCGCCACGCACGAAGCAGCCGCCGACAGAAATCACGTCGGGGTGGGAGATCGAGGCGAAGAACGCACGCTCCGAGTCGAAAGAGCCGTTTCCGCTGGAAAACACCACCAGCTTCCCCAAACGCACCGCGTTTGCGATCTCAAGGTAGAGATGAGGTTCGAAACCGATCGTGCCCCAACTGCAGGAGATCAGCCGGCCGGGCTGGCGCACCGCGGCCTGGAACGCCGGCAAAGCGTAGCTGACAGCCTCGCTGGCCATTTTGATAACGGTGACGTCGGCCCGGGGTGCCTGGGAAAGGAAGACCGACGTCATACCCGTCCCGTGGCCGCGCTCGTCTCGGTCCGCATCGAAGGCGTCGATGGCAGGCACGACCCTCAACTTGGCACCGGTCGCATGGAAGTAGGGATGCGGAAAGGCCCCCGTATCCACGATCGTCGCCTGCACGCCAGCCCCCGTGTGGGGGGAGAGCCGCCCTCGCGGGCTCGAGATCTTCCGAAGGTCGCCGGCCCAGATATGGTAGTACGGGAGCTCCGGCGGAAACGCACTCGGATCGCCTAACTCGAAGGATGGCTTCGGGAAGAAAACGGCCTCAATCTCGTCCTTCAGGAAGGGCGGAGCCAACGGTCGATCGACTTGATACACAGATCGCTTGAACGACCGGATATATCTCACCGGCTCGAATGACAGCTTGCATCGGAAGGTGCGCTCAAAATGATCGCGCCCACAGCTGAACGTACATCCAGCCTCGGTCACGGCCTCGACCCCGAAGCCCGCCTCACGAAACGCATCGACGACCTGAGCCAAGCGGTCTTGAAAGGGCAGGAAGTCAATCACCGTAGTTGCGTCGAGGCGATTAAAGTCACGGTATATGGAAAGACCCGAGCGGGATCTCAGCGTAACTGAAAAGACGACCGGTGGACTCACTGAGCTCGAACAGTCCGAGCGACCGTGTCGGAAAGCGTTCTCACGGTGTTGAAGTTCTCGATGGCGAGGAGCTCGCCATCTAACGAGATCCCGAAGCGCCTTTCGATCTCAACGATAAGCTCGATGAGCTGCAGCGACCCCAATGCAAGGCCCCCCTCGATCAGTTTCGTGCCCGCGGATAGACTTGAAGGGTTTACCTTAAGCGTCTCAGTGATAATCAGGACTATGTCATTTCCAAGGTCCGCATGACGGTATTTGCTGTCATCGCACAATTTTCGTCCCCTTGAACATACCATAGCCAATCTTCCGGTCTCTCACCGCGCCATAGAAGACAGCCTCGTTAAGCTTGACCTGTTCGAGACCCTCCCGCCCGAAGCGCTGATATATCTTCTTCCCGACCTTCAGCTTCTCCGCCAGCGAGTAGATCGCCTCGTGGCTCTGTACGGTCCGGTCCTTCCGGACCTCCCAAAAGTACTCGGGCTTCGACCATCGATCTATCTCGCTGACCGTTTCAGCGACCCCCAGAGACTCGATCAGCGATATCCACTCTCGCTCTTCAAGCGGGCAGGTGCCGTAATGCTCGCTCAGCTCCAGCTTTTCTTCCGCAGCTAGAGGCTTGAGCCAAATCGACTCACGGAAGCAAATTTGGCCACCGACCTTCGCGACCCGAACCATCTCCGAGAGCACGTCGATCGGCCGCTCCGGGATCCCTACGGCTCCTTCGTTCACGACGATGTCAAAGGTGCTATCTGCGTAGGGCAGCGCTTGCGCGTCACCGCGCTCGAATGTCGCCCGGTCCTGGAGACCTCTTGCGAACGCCTGCCGACGCGAGACTCCGATCATATAGTCGGAGATGTCGATCCCCACGACATCGACCCTGAAGTTTTCGACATAGTACAAAGCCTGATCACCCTGAGCGCTGGAGACGACAAGCACGCGCTTCCCGGGCGCCATCCCACAGACCTCGCCCATGCGATGAGTCAACGGAAACCCCCCAGGTGGTAGCGAGTCGACTTCGCTAAGCTCGGCGATGTCCTCGATGGTCGGGGCGTACTTCCCCGAGCGTGACACCAGAGAGATATCTGTGAGGTTCATTCTATGCCTCCACGAACTTCCCAAGCTCAGGAAAACACCTCTTCTATAGGCGTCGACCCTTTACCAACAACATTCATGCGGTCGGTGTTAAATGGGTTCGCCGCATGTTTAACGCTATAGTAGTATGACTTGAGCTTGTAGCGTGACTGACTTTCCGAGTAGAAGAGTTGAGCGATGTTACCAGCCCACACCTTCCCTGTCCGCGTTAGAGAGTATAATTCTTCGGTCTCGCTCACAAAGCCTTCATCTATGAGGCGTTCGAGTATTAAACCGAAGCGCTCAATGTTCGGAACGTCGGCTTTACGGATCTTTGTGAAGATCGGAAAATAGGCCATCACGCGATGCTTCAGCTCTTCTTCTGACGTAAAGTTACCGATGTCCGCAGGCATCACATCGTTGCGAACGTCCTGCATGTACTGCCCGACATTCCTGTAGTTTTTGTAGTTGTATCCTTCGATATAGCTGAATGATCCGGGTCCTATGCCGATGACGTTGCTGCCGTGCAGTTTGTTCATCCCCAGCTGGAGCTCCATCCCCACCTTGTGGGGAGCGGGATTCTTGCCAAAGAAATTGACGATCATCTGATTGCCGTAGCCGGCGCGGTCATGGGAATCCATGAGGATATTCCACATGTCGACTTCCTTCTCGGCTGTCGGCAGCTCGTCGTACTTCGCGGACTTGATCCGATCGTCCAGCCACGTGCTCGGGTACTGATTAAAGAGGTAGGTGTGTACGTAATCCGAGTTTATGCGGTAAGCCTCGTTGAGATCGTGCTGGAACATCTCTCGGGTCTGCCCAGGCATGTTGAATATCAGGTCGATCGCGAATGGCACCCCAGCGGCGTGGATACGTTTTGCGAGGCCATCGATCTCATCTTTGCTGGCCGAAACCGACATGTTTTTTCTAAGCTTATCGTCGAAGCTCTGCACTCCGAAGCTGAACCTTGTCACGCCGTGCTCGGCGAGGACCTCGACCTTCTCCGCCTCCACCAGGGAGCTGATGTTGCCCTCCATACAGACGCCTTCGAGCTCCGACAGGTCGAAGTTTCGCCGAATGCCTTCAAAGATGATTTGATAGAGGTCGTTCTCGAGGATGGACGGCGTCCCGCCGCCGAATGCTATGTAGTGGATCTTCGTGTCCCTAAGTAGCGGAGACGCGACCTTCATTTTCATCTCTTTAACGAGAAGATGGCAGAACTCCTTGCGGGAATCGTAGTTAAACGCACCAAACTTCTCTTTGAAGCAACCGCAATAGCCGCAGAATGTGTGGCAGAACGGAATGTGTATATAGAGGAGGTTCTCCTTCTGTTGCTCCATATCGTTATCCATGAACTTGAAGAAGGACGATTTGTCCCTAATTTTGTCCTGAAACGCGCAGATATGCGGATAAAACCAAGAGATATTCACCTTTTGCGAAAGCGTCGTATCCATTACGACGTTCTTCTTCAGCGGGTCACCGAGCAGCATGGTTCGTTCCTAGGTCTGCTACGTTTGAGGTAAGCTCATTCACCCACGTCCGGTCTTCTTCCGGCGCCAACGAGCGCGTCAGATGGCCGCAACGCCTCAATCAACCTACCAGCGGGGCAATGTATATCGTTGTCGCAAGCATTGATCCGAATGCCGCCAAAGTGCAAGAGCGAAATGGTGGGAGCTCGCCCGTTCTAGTCCCACGCCCCTCTAGTTAGACTTGTGGAACGACCGTCCGCCGCCTCAGATGTCTCATTCCGGAAGCCATTACCGCTCACCCTCACGCCACACCACTCCGGACTCCCGCGCCGCCACGAGCAGGCGTCCAAAGCTCAACGCGTCGTAGAGGCCGAGTTGGAGTGATCGCGCGACACGGACCATCGAGCTCGCGTGACGTGCTGGCTGGTCGCCCCGCGCGTGAGCCTGCGGCGGCTTGCGCGCAGATGCGGCCTGACGCTGGCGAGAATCTTGACCAGCAATGGCGAGGCCCGCCTCGTTCCAGGGAGCGGCCTTTGCCTGGCCAAGTCGGCGCTCGGAGAGCAGGCTATACGATCAATAGATACAGCGGACGCAACAACGGAAGGCAGACGTCGCGCTGCGCGCCCGTGACCGCCTAGCGGCTAGGCTTCGATCCGGACCGCGCGCCAGACCGCGCGGCGTGTGCGGGGCGCCCGAGGCCCGTACGCTTGGCCACCTCCGAGCGGGCTCGCGCATAGCTGGGAGCCACCATGGGATAATCCTTGGGGAGGTTCCACTTGGCCCGGTATTCCTCCGGAGACATGCCGTACTTGGACATCAGGTGTCTCCTAAGCGATCGGTAGCGCTTACCGTCCTCGAGGCAGATGAGGTACTCGTCGAAGACAGTCTGCGGCGGGCTTTGGCTCTCCACCAAAGTCGCGGTCGCGTTCTCGGCTCTGTTCGTGTCCGACACCGTCGCCTGGGCGAGCGGCACGACGTTATCCGCTGCTCTCGCGACCATTGGGGCGGCGGCTGCGGCGGAAAGCTCGCAAGTAAGCGCCCTGCGGACCTCGATCAGCAGACCGGGAAGCTCCTCGGGCTCGATGGGCCGATGAGCGAGAAACGCCACCATGATGTTCGCAACGGCCGTGACTAGATCGGACGGAGGCAGTTGTCCGGTGGTGTCGTCCATGTCCTCAAAAGCCCCAAAGATTACGCATAAGGGAGTACAACAGATCGAAGCTTGCGTCCAACGGGCATCTATCTCCGTGATCGCCAAGTGTATTGTGGCCTCCCGCGCAATGCGGACTCGACCTTCTGGTGCAAGTCGACCAAGTGTTTGCGACCGAGGCTAGTTCACCCGGTCGGAGTTAAGTTACGGCGGGCCCGCAATCGAATGTAGCGCTCGAAGACCGCCGGTCTCCTGGACAAGTGAAATCATCTATGATCTACCTCGGGTTGAGTTGAGGTCCGCCTTTACGGCGCGCACGGGAGAGGCTCCATGTCTGGCGAGGTCATTAGTCTATTCACCACACCGAGCCTTGGCAACCAAGAGGTGCTGGGCAGGCTCGAAGGCGTGCTTGCGATCTTCGAAGCGATCCACGAGGGCGAATTGTTAGTCGCGGTGCCCGAGTGCGACCTTGCACAGCATCAGCACAAGGTTGCCCTATCCCTGCTGAGCCTGGCTCACCGCGAGCTCTACGCGGTCTGCTCGGAGATGCGTACTTGATGACGCCGCAGCGGCTCGCCCCTGCGGCGTCGCACGGTACTGAACCCTAAACCCAGCCACAGCAAACTTGTTACAATTCAAGGTTGAAAGCGCCGCTGCATTACGTTCGCGGACATTTAGCGTTGCCGTGAGAGGCCTTTCCTTCCAACCCCTCCCCGCTTTAGCGAGGGAGAGCACGTTGACTCAGGGTCTCACGACCGCCCGATAAAGATGCGTCTCGTTGGCCCGCGAAAGCGGGGCGCCTTCTCCACGGCCGTGAGCGGGCTTTCCCGCCAAGCAGCTTCAATAAGGTTGTAGTCCGAGAGCGTCCGGAGCCGCGAACGAAGGCTGCCGGCGTCACCTGAAGCGCGATATCCGGCTATCGGTGCGAGTCGGAGTTCGGCTGATGGCACCAGCCGACATTAGGCTGATATGGCCCTCAACGTCCGGGTTCATGCACTGGTGCTTCCGGACGCTTCCCCAATCCAACTGGCTTATCGCGGGCTAGTATTTCTTGCTCTACGACCAGCCCGTGAGAGCCAAGCGTTACACTGCACCCGAGGCTGCGTATTCCACGCCATCGTGGGCACGGATTCCACGGGATGGTGGGCACGAATTCCACGCGAAGGTGGGCACGGATTCCACGCCATCGTGGGCGCCTCTCAATTGAGGGGATGATGGAGGCAAGACCGACAGTCTGACCGGGCTAGGGAGCCCCTGTTGTTTGAGCAGGGGGCCTGATGCCGACCGAGAGATTGTCGATGCGCCGCATACGCGACCTACTACGTCTGAAGCACGAGAACGGCCTGAGCACCCGGCTGATCGCGGCCTCGCTGGGGATCAGCAAGGGGGCGGTCAGCGATTATCTGCAGCGGGCCCGGGTGGCGGGGCTGTCCTGGCCGCTGCCGGAGGATCTGAGCGACACCGCCCTGGAGCGGCGGTTGTTTCCTGGCCCGCCGAAGCCGACCTCTGTCCCACGTCCAGAGCCGAACTGGGCCTATGTGGACCAGGAGCTGCGCCGCCCGGGGGTGACCCGCTCCCTGCTCTGGCAGGAGTACCGGGCCGAGCAACCGGAGGGCTATGGCTACGCCTGGTTCTGCGAGCACTACGAGGCCTGGAAAGGCCGGGTGTCGCCGACCATGCGCCAGAGCCACGCGGCCGGCGAGAAGGTGTTTGTCGACTATGCCGGCGACACCCTGGAGCTGATCGATCCGGCGACGGGCCTGGTGCAGGCGATGAAGCTCTTCGTCGCGGCCATGGGCGCCTCCAGCTACGTCTACGCCGAGGCGCGGCCCAGCGAGGGCTTGGCGGACTGGGTCGGCTGCCATGTGGGGCTCTTCGCCTTCCTGGGCGGGGTCCCGGCGATCATCGTCTGCGACAATCTCAAGGCCGCGGTGACTAAGCCCGACCGCTATGAGCCTGGGATCAATCGCACCTATCAGGACATGGCCCGTCACTATGGGACGAGCGTGGTCCCGGCGCGGCCATACAAGCCGCGGGACAAGGCCAAGGTCGAGCAGTCGGTGCTGCTGGTCGAGCGCTGGGTAATGGCCCGACTGCGCAATCAGCGCTTCTTCAGCCAGGCTGAACTGAACATGGCGATCGGTGAGCTGGTGGCCGAGCTCAACGCTCGGGTCATGCGCGCCTACGGCGCCAGTCGTGCCGAGCTCTTCGCCACGGTGGATGGGCCAGCGCTCAAACCCTTGCCCGCTGAGCCGTACGCCTTTGCGACCTGGAAGCGCTGCCGAGTGGCCCCAGACTATCATGTCGAGATCGATGGCTGCTGGTACTCGGTTCCCTACCGACTGATCCGTGAGCCTGTCGATGTGAGGGTGACCGAGCGCACCATCGAGGCCTTCCACAAGGGCGAGCGGGTCGCCAGCCATGCCCGCTCGCCTGGACGGCACGGCCACACCACCATCGCCGACCACATGCCCAGCGCCCACCGCCGCCACGCCGCCTGGACGCCGGCGCGGATGATGGCCTCGGCCGAACGGATCGGACCGGCGACCGCAGCTCTCTTCCAGGAGATCATGACTGAGCGTCCGCATCCTGAGCAGGGCTTCCGGACCTGCCTGGGCATCCTGGCCCTGGAGAAGACCTATGGCCGCGCCCGACTTGAAGCCGCTTGCGAGCGGGCCGGGCTGATCAAGGCCCGATCAGTGACCTCGCTGCGCTCCATCCTCAAGGCCGGCCTCGACCGGGCCTTCCTGGAGCCCGAGCCCGACCCTCAACCTGTCCGCCACGGCAATATCCGTGGCCGCAGCTACTTCCACTGACAGAAGGACACCCGATGCTCGCCCACCCCACCCATGAGCGGCTGCTCGCGCTCGGACTGGCCGGCATGGCCAAGGCCTTCGAGGAGCAAAGAAACTCCCCAGATCTTGGGGCGCTTAGCTTCGAAGAGCGGGTCGCCATCATGGCCGATCGCGAGGCCGCCGAGCGCGACACCAAGCGCATGACCGCGCGTCTGAAGTTTGCCGCCCTGCGCCAGGACGCCTGCGTCGAGGACATCGATCTCCGCACCCCGCGTGGCATCGATCGGACCCTGCTCGCCAGGCTGGTCGCCGGCGACTGGATCGACCGGCGTCAGAACTGTCTGATCACCGGCCCCACCGGCGTGGGAAAGAGCTGGCTGGCCTGTGCGCTGGGCCATAAGGCCTGTCGTGATGGCCGATCGGTCTTCTACCAGCGCGTCCCAAGGCTCTTCGAGGCCCTGACGCTGGCTCGCGGTGACGGACGCCACGCCCGTTTGCTCAAGACGCTCGCCCGCACCGATCTGCTCATCCTCGATGACTGGGGCCTCTCAACGCTCTCCCAATCTCAGCGCATCGATCTCCTGGAGATCCTCGAGGACCGCAACGGCCGCGGAGCGACCCTCGTCACCAGCCAAGTCCCCGTCGAGCAATGGCACGAGATAATCGGCGAACCGACCCTGGCCGACGCCATCCTCGACCGCCTCGTCCACAACGCTCACCGCCTCAACCTCACCGGAGACAGCATGCGCAAGATCACTGGCCGGCGCGCTCTTGACGCCGCCCTCAGCGACTGACTCCATAGCCGCCGTCGGTCAGCCTCCAGACCGCCCACGATCACGTGGAACAGGCGCCCGCCATCGCGTGGAATAGGCGCCCACGATCACTGGAATGCGCAATCAAGAGCGAGCCGCCACATCG
>Ga0208242_100591_pt1 | contig 17891 bp, 17 predicted proteins | sample SubbioAug_CSW13A_FD_184825 | JGI IMG/M metagenome (GOLD analysis project Ga0208242, IMG submission 184825) | Serpentinite rock and fluid subsurface biosphere microbial communities from McLaughlin Reserve, California, USA - CR12Aug_CSW13A (SPAdes) | ecosystem: Environmental > Terrestrial > Deep...
GAGGCGGGTTGCCGCGAGATCCCCAGGCGCCCGCCTCGACCCGCCGCTGCTTCTGGCGCTGGATGAGATCGGCAACCTTGCCCCTCTGCCGTCGCTGCCTGTCCTGATGGCCGAAGGCGGGGGCACCGGTGTCACCACGATGCCGGTCCTTCAGTCGCTCGCGCAGGCCCGTCAGCGGTGGGGCGACAACGCAGCCACGGCGATCTGGGACGCGAGTATCGCCAAGATCGTGCTCGGTGGCGCCTCAGGGTCTCGAGACCTCCAAGACATCGCCACCCTGATTGGCGACCGCGACGAGGCCACCGATTCGATCACTATCGGTGAACGCGGCATGCGCTCTAACCAGCGATCAACGCGCCGGGTTCCGATCATGCCGCCCGACGTGATTCGCACGCTGCCGTACGGCACGGCGCTCCTACTACTGAGGTCCGCGCCACCAATCGTCACGCGCATGCGCGAATGGACTGCTCGCCCCGACGCCGCGGACCTCCGTGCCGATCGGGCTCGAGTCGAGGAACAACTGCGGCGGGGATAGGCCACGCACCTACCAGGTGATGGCCGACCTGCGGCCCTTTGGCGGGAGCATCCGATGACTATCCACACCCAGCAATCTCTCTCCGGGTTCATCGCGGCGCAGCCTCAACTCGCATTCAACGCGAAAGGCGAAGCCCGCTTCTGGGTGCGCATCGGACAGGAGCACTTCGAACGCAATGAAGACGGAACCTTCACTCAGACCGAGACCACCTACCACGACCTCGTGATGTTCCGGCGCAACGCGGAGCGGGCCTACGCGATGTTCAACAAGGGCGACGTATTCATCGCTGAGGGATACACGCACACCTCGACGCGGGAACGCGACGGCGAAACAGTCGAGACCGAGGAGTTCGTCGCGAAGCGCCTCGGCCACGACTCCGCGCGCACGAACTACATCCTGCAACGCCGCCGCAACCAGCTTCCGTCGGTGGCGGCATCCGCCCCGTCGACGGCAAAGCCCGCCGTCCGTCCCGTGGCCATCTGAGCACCTGATGACCGCCGACGAGCCCCTGCATTTTCCGGGGTACGAATTCGAGCCACCGACGCCGGACGGCCCCGATGTAGAGGCGGATCGGCTGCCGAGCGTGCCCCACCCGGTGAACTGGAACGTGCTCACCTCGGATCGAGCGGCATTCGAGTGGGTCGAGCTCGACAGGTGGGTGAACTGGCTACGACGCACCTATGGTCTCGGACCGTCGATCATCCCGCCGCTGTGGCATCGACACTCCGAACTGGTCTGGGAACTCTCCGCCCTGCACCTGCATTGGCTCTGCGCCTACGACGAGGAGCAGCATGGCTCCGCTCCCCTCGGCTGGCACCAGGACTTCGCCGAGGCGCGAGAGCGCCTGCACGACTGGGTCGCTGCCTGCGGTTCACGCCTCGACCGCGACAGAGCCACACGTCAGACGGCTTGGCCCGGGGAGGATCCAGCGCCGTCAGTGGAAGAGGTCACGATCGAGGACCGCGGAGCTGACTTCCGTAGATTCGTCGTCGAGGACGTCGCCCGCAGGCGGGCCGTCGAGGACGCGTTCATGGCCGAAGCCGCCGAGTCGAATCATCACACTTGAATCGACTCGGGTGAGGTTTGCGAGTATTGCCCGTTCGACCGACGAGCACCGCGAAAGCCGGCGCGCTGGTCATTTGATCGAAGATCGCACCGTTGATCGGCGCCAGTACGAAACCCGCATGCCCGGTCCGGTCCATCGCCAGGCTCGCCCGCCGACCCGCTTCCGAGCAGGTCCTTGAAGTGCTGGGTGGAGACGTTGTCGAGCGACTCCTCACCGATATTCAGTTCACTCGATGGTGGCCCTTGGCTAAGTCATGTTCTGCAAACCCGATTGGTAGGCCATGGCTACGCCGTGTTGCGTCGTCTGCGTCCAGGATCCCCAATCCGCCGTACAGCTCGATGAGCCCGAAGTCGTTCTGCGACATGTTCTCCACTATCGAGGGAACATCGCTCGCTTTCTGGACGCGATTGAATTGGCCATCTCGATGCTCGACGAGAAGCGGCGGAGCGGCGGGGTCGAGGATGATGAATCCGACACGAGGTGCTTCTCCACCTTGCTCGCGCAGTTTGAAGGTTGCTACTGCGTCGACGCTTTCGTATGAGTAGCGGACCAGGCCGATGCTCGTGTGTGGTGGAACGCTCCGAGCGACCTCGGCCGCTACGCCCACGGGTACTCCGCCACATAGCTCGATTCGAATGGCGCCCGCGCGGCACCAGTGCTTCGCAGCGGCCGCCATTGCATGCGCCTCCGCACCGACGACCGCTACTTGGATCCCGTGCATTCGCACTCCCGGCGTTCCCTCGTAGAGAACGATCGTGCGCGCGCCTGTCGATGGAGGTGATTGGCTGGAGAGGTCAAGCATCGCTGGCCGATGCTGCGATCAAACGCTCTTCGGAGAGTTGGTCGCGCGGGATCTCCGATATGACTCGACCATGACTGAGCACGATGACGCGGTGGCAGATTTCGACGAGTTGCTCGTGATCTCCGGAGAAGATCAATACCGTCGCACCGCGAGTGGCGGCGTCGACCACTTGGTCGAGCAGTTCGCGCGCCGCTCCGGGGTCAACTCCTTGAGTCGGTTCCTCAAGGAGCAGGACCGTGGGCTCCGTCTGCAGCCATTTCGCGAAGACGATCTTCTGTTGGTTGCCGCCGCTGAACGAGGACATCAATCTCTCCGGCGCGAGTGGACGCAGCTGGAGCAGTGCAAGCTTCTCTCGGGCGTACTGTCGTTCCGCTCGCAACCGTAGGGCGGGGCGGGCGAAACGGGTGAGCACTGGGAGCGTCACGTTCTCGGCCGCGCTCGCCGCCAGCCAGCCGCCATCGCGGTGACGGTTTCCCGGCACGAAGGAGATGCCCCGACGCATGGCCTCGAATGGCGTGAACGCCTTCAGGTCTGTGCCATCGATTGCGATCGTGCCGCGCGTGGGAGAGTCAGCAGCGGCCAGTAGCCGCACGAGCTCAGCCTGTCCCATTCCAGCCAGACCGGTGATGCCGATGATTTCTCCCGCGCGCGCGTCGACTTCGAAGCCGGTGACCGTTGTTCCAGTCAGGTCACGGACTCGAAGACGCACGTTGTCGGCTGGGCGACGGGGCGGTGGTGGGAAGAAGTCCTCGATGGTCCGGCCGAGCATGTGCGCGACCATCTGTTCACGGTTTAGTTCGTGGGCCGGGCCCGTGTGAGCGACCAGACCGTCACGCATGATCGTGACCGCGTCACACGTTGCAGTTACTTCATTGAGTCGGTGGCTGATGAACACCACCGCGGATCCGGCGGCGGCGACTTTACGCATGAGATCGAGGACCTGGTCGGATTCGTCTCTGCCGAGTGCGGCGGTGGGCTCGTCAAGTACGAGGACGGCACTGCCCTGATGTGCATTGAGGTCGCGAAGTGCTCGCACGATGCCCATCATCGCGCGCTGCGCCGGCGTGAGAAGTCGGACCGGAGCATCGAGGTCGAATGTCAAACCCAGCGTCGCGAGGAGGTCATTGGCGATGCGTCGCTCCCGGCGTTCGTTAACGATGCCGAACGCGCGGGTTCCGTATGACGCGGTGACCCCGAGGTTCTCGAGCACCGTCATGGAGTCAGCCAGCCCGACGTCTTGGTGAACAACTGCGAGCCCATACTGATGAGGGTGGACAACGGGCGTGACGACGACCTGACCATAGACGGCAATTTCGCCGGCGTCGGGTGCGATGACCCCCGTGATGCTCTTGACTAGCGTCGACTTGCCGCACCCATTCTGGCCGAGAAGCCCATGGATCTCGCCTGGTTGCACCTCGAGATCGACGCCACGAAGCGCGTTTACGGCACCGTACGACTTCGCGAGCCCTCGAATACTAAGCGCGGGAATCATCCTGCGATCCTGCGCTTGCGTCCGGCGAGTTTGGATGCTGTGACGGCGATCATCAGCGCCAAGCCATAGAAGACGTTGGTCACCCAAGTTTGAGCGCCAAGCACCTGCAGACCCGTGATTCCAACTATCAAGAGATACAGCGCGACGACGGTTCCAACTGCATTGAAGCGGCCGACCACGATCGCGGTTGTTCCGAGGAAGGCGGCTGCCAAGGGTTGCAGCAGGTACTGACTTCCGACGCCGGGATCTACTGCGCCGAAGTAGCCGAGAAACACCAGTCCCATCAACGATGACAGCAATGCAGAGACAAGATAGGCGCCGAACCGTACCCTCTGCACTTGAATGCCGGCGAGCCGGGCAGCGTCCGGATTGCCGCCGATGAAGACCATGTAGCGGCCCACGGGGGTGCGCTGGTACACGAACCAGAGGATGACTGCCAACGCCCACGCGTACCACGTCACGAGCGGTATCCCCAACAGCTGCGACCGCACAGCATTGACCAGTTCGACCGGAGCACCAGCGACGATCGATGAGTCGGTTATGAAATAGGCCGCACCGGCCAGAGCGGAAAAGGAACCGAGCGTGACGATGAAAGAGTCCACACCGATTCGCACGATCAGGAAGGCGTTGACAACACCGACGACCGCGCCCAAGAGGATGCTGCAACCGATGGCGACGACCAGGGGCAGCCCCGCCTTCGTGAGCACGATGCACAGGGCCGCACTGGCGACCATCGTCTGCGATATCGAGAGGTCAAAGCCGCCTGTTCGCAGGACGATCGTCGCGATCAATGCAAGAAGCAGGATGATCGATTGCGAGTTGATCATGCTGGTGATCAGTCCCCAAGAGCGGAAGGCGGGGATGATCACCATGAACGTTCCCAGCAGTAAGAGCAGTATTCCCAACAGGGCGTACTTCTGGAGAACGTGTGGCCCAGAAAACCGCTTGCGGGTGCGAGCTTCGCGGGGCGGATCAGTCCGGTTCGGCCCTGTGATGGTGGCGGTCATGATCATCTCTCCAGTTGGGAAGGGGTGCGGCCGCATGGTGACCGCACCCCCGAACGGTTATTGAGCCCAGGCCTCGGAGAATGCCGCCTGGTAGTCGGTGTAATTCGGGGACACCGACTCTGTCGACCCGTCGCCGACGTTTTCTGAGGTGACCAGACGGGTGGGGATCACGTACCCGGGGCTGTCGGTTCCGAGGATCGCGCGAGCGACCTCATCGAAAGCAGCCCACCCGATCCATCCGGGGGGAGGCATAGCCACTGTGCCGTCCTGGTCCTGACCAGATGCGATCAGCTCGAGACTGGCGGAAATGCCATCGTGTGCGAGCACCTTGGCAGCACTTCCTGCCGCGGCGACAGCAGGTGCGATATATGGCATCGCGCTGTCCCACACGGGCAACACGTGCGTGACTCCGGGATCGACTTGAAGTGCGGTCTGCAGTTGCGTTCCCGTGTCGGTGGCAATGTTGGCGGGGTCGATATCGAGGACCTTAACCGCGCAGTCTTCCGGGCAGGTCTCATTGACGGTCGCCTCAATTCCTTGGGCGGCGAGATCCCACACGTGGACCGGGCTGGACTGAACGACAAGCACGTCGGCGGTGCAGTTCGAGTCGTTTAGCGCCCACTTAGCCATGAGAGATCCGTCTGCGGTGTAGTCCGCGGTGAAGTTCGCGAAAGTACCGGCCTCGACCGGTTCCGTCGGGTCTCCGTTGAGAGTGCTCAACACGCTGATACCGGCAGCTTCGGCTGCGGCGAGGTCCGCACTCACCACCGCTGGCTGGATCGCCATCAGAATGATGCCGTCCGCTCCCTGCGCGATGGCCTGGTTGATGCCCTCGCTGTACTTGCTCGTGGAATTCTGGCCGTCGAAGATCGTGATGTCCACGCCGGCGGCGGCGCCTGCTTCCTCAACGCCGTCCGACATCTCCGTGGAGAACTGGTTCTGATTAAAGGTGATGTACCAGATGCTCTTTCCGGCCAGGGCGGACAGATCAAGGCCCGATTCAGGGGCGACCAGTTCGGTCGGTTCCATAGCGGCCGCGACCTCGTCCGCGAGCCCGGCCGGGCAGCTGCCGGCCGCGTCAACGTTCGAGGATGTATCAGTTCCTCCAGACGACACTGCGGGTGTACATCCCATCAACAGCAGGGCGATACTTGCCCCCGCTGTGATGACGATTGCTTTTCTCATTGCCTCTCCTCGCGTTCATGACTGATCGAGGTCTCCATGTGGGAGAAACACCCTCGCTATATAGGACGGGTCGGGACGCCCGCTACTCATCGAGTTGTAGGGGGCGATTCCGGGTACGGAACACAGTGTTTACGCCCCGGAAGGCTGTAGAACCGAAAATCATCCGTACGGATGACCTCACAATCAACACATTGGTCAGCCGATCGCCCGATGTGGAATGCATGTGGCGTCATGCACGCTGAGCGGACGCAGTGATGACCCAACCTTGGGCACGTTCCACCGCGTCACACTCAGGGAGAAACATGGCTTATAGGATCTCCGTCGACACCGGCGGCACCTTTACCGACGTCGTGATCGTGGACGGCAATGGCGCACTGCACATCGGCAAGGCGCTGACAACGTATCTCCGCGCGTTTGAGGGCATCGAGCAAGCGATCGGTCAGGTCGCCGAACGAATTGGTGTGTCCGTGCGAGAGCTGCTGGCAGACACAACGCACTTCGCTTACGGCACGACTCGATCCACGAACGCAATCGTGGAAGCGAAGACGGCGCGCACCGCGTTCTTCACAACGCAGGGGTTCCCCGACATCCTTCTTCTCCGGGAGGGCGGGCGACTGGGTGGCGCTTTCGCACCCCGTGAGTTCAGTGCACCGTACGTGCCTCGCTATCTCACTTTCGAGATCGAAGAGCGTATCGACAGCGACGGCAGCGTTCACGTCGAACTGGATGAAAAGTCCGTCATCGATGCAATCAACGAGGCCCGCGCTGCGGGCGCGCAAGCTGTTGGAGTCAGCCTGTTGTGGTCGACTGTCAATCCCGCGCACGAACTGCGAATCGCGCAGCTTCTGGAAGAGCATTTCCCAGAAGCGTCACGTACCCTGAGCCACCAGCTCAACCCCATCGTGCGTGAATACCGTCGCGCGTCCTCCACCGTGATCGACGCGTCGCTGAAGCCGCTCATGCAGTCCTTTCTCGGCGAACTCGAGAGCGACCTGGTGCTCGGTGGTTTCGCAGGTCAGTTGCTCATCTCAACGAGCTTCGGTGGATCGTGGCCCGTCGGCCGCATGATCGACCGGCCCATCTACAGCGTGGGCTCGGGGCCGTCCATGGCTCCCATCGCAGCGTTGCATGCCGGACGACACACGCTCCAAGATCCCGCGCCGAACGTTCTCGTCGCCGACACCGGCGGAACCACGTTCGACGTCGGACTCATCACCGAAGGGACTATTCACTACAGCGCGGACACCTGGCTGGGACAGAAATACTCCGGCCACATCACAGGAATGAAGTCCGTGGACGTGCGCTCGATCGGCGCCGGCGGCGGTTCGATCATCAGCGTCGACGACGCAGGCCTCGTGAGAGTCGGGCCGGAAAGCGCCGGGGCCGATCCCGGACCCGCATGCTACGGGCGTGGCGGAGTTCGCCCCACGGTCACGGACGCCGCCCTCGTCCTCGGCTATTTCGATCCGGCCGGGTTCATCGGAGGGAAGTTGAAGCTCGACATCGACGCGGCGCGCGCGGCTCTGCGACCCATCGCGGAAAGCATTGGCACCTCGGTGGAGCAGGCGGCCCGCGGCGCGTTCGTCATCGCGACGCAGAACATCGTTTCCGCCGTGCGCGAAATGACCATCTCGCAGGGCATCGACCCGCGCGATCTCGCACTGGTTGCCGGCGGTGGTGCGAGCGGCGTAAACATCGTTCAGATCGCTCGCGAGCTCGGCATTGGGCGCGTCGTGCTGCCGAAGACTGCTGGTGCGCTGAGCGCGTCCGGCGCTATCAACGCCGATCTTGTGTCCGACTTCACGGTGAGCGCGTTCGTCAGCTCTCGAGATTTCGATTTCGAGAAGGTACGCACGGCGCTCGCCCACGCGCAGGAACAGGCGCAAGACTTCGTCGACGAGATCGCGGGGCTCAATCCGATCGCCGTACATCGCTCCCTGAGCGTCGATGCTCGCTACCCCGGTCAGGTGTGGGAATTGGAAACGCCCGTCGATGGACTCAGCGTGGAAACCGCTGAGGATGTGGAGGCGTTGGTGCAGGAATTCCACCGCCAGCACCTGCGAGTGTTTCAGGTGAACGATCCCACACAGGGCATCGAATGCCTGGCGTGGAAACTTCGGGTCGTCGCTGAGATCGAAAAGCCCCGGATCCCGGTCTTGCCTCGCGCTGAAGGTGCCCCGGAGCCGATTCGCCACAGGTCGGTTCTCTTTGCCGACGAAGACCGATCTGACACGCCCGTCTACGCGGGAGAAGACCTCCTGCCTGACGCGATCGTAGAAGGTCCCGCGATCATCCTGGAGCCGACGACGACGCTCGTGTTGGATCCAGGCGCACGCATCACTGTCGCCGCAACAGGTGACTACATCATCACTACCGGCGTTGCCACCGACGCTGTCGCCCCTATCGACGCAGAGGAAGTGCTCGCATGAACACCGATCCGATCCTGATGGCGGTCATCGCCAACCGACTGGACAGCATCGTCAGCGAGATGGAAAACACTCTCTTGCGCACAGGGCGCAGTGGAGTGCTCAACATGGCACGCGACTTCTCATGCGCAATCACGACGGGCGACAACGAACTGCTCTCGTCTGCTGAGGGTCTGCCATGCCACATCTTCGGTGCACATCTGATGACGTCTGCCATGACGGAACTGCATGCGGATACGCTCGCCGACGGCGATGCCTTCCTGCACAACGACCCGTACCGTGGCAACTCGCATGCAGCTGACCACACAATCCTGGTCCCCGTCATGTTCGAGGGCGAGCATTTGTTCACGACGCTCGCGAAAGCGCACCAGGCTGATATCGGCAACTCCGAGCCGTCCACCTATATGCCGTTCGCGAAGGATGTCTATCAAGAGGGAGCATTGATCTTCCCGTGCGTTCGCATCCAGAAGGATCGCCGGGATGTCGACGACATCATTCGCATGTGTCGCGCCCGCATCCGCGTGCCCGAGCAGTGGTACGGCGACTACCTCGCCATGGTCGGCGCCGCCCGCGTGGCCGAAGCCCGTCTCAAAGAACTATGCGAGAAGTACGGCCGCGATGTGGTCAAGGGCTTCATCCGCGACTGGATGGACTACTCCGAGCAGCGGATGATCAAGGCGATCCAGCAGCTTCCTGGGGGCGTCGCCGTGGGAATCGGACACCATGACCCGATCGAGGGGATCCTGCCCGACGGCATAGAGATCAAAGTCAAGGTCACGGTCAACGAAGTGGACGGCCGCATCACCCTCGACTTGCGAGACAACATCGACTGCATTCCCGCAGGCGTCAACGAGTCCGAAGCCTGTACCGTCAGCAACGTCATGACGGGTGTTTTCAACTCGCTGGAACCGGGCGTTCCCGCCAACTCAGGCTCGTTCCGAAGAATCGAATTGCTGCTGCGGGACAACTGCATCGTCGGTCGACCGCAGTTCCCCCACTCGACTTCGGTCGCCACCACGAACGTCGGCGACCGTCTCACAGTCACGACACAGAAGGCGATCGCAGACGCGTGGGCTGGGTTCGGTGCTGCGGAAGGCGCGACCGGCCTCGGGCCTGGGTACGCGGTGGTTTCAGGCACCGACAGACGTCACGGCGATGATCCTTACGTCAACCAGGTCTTCCTCGGCTCGCAGGGTGGTCCGGCCCATCCAGAAATCGACGGCTGGGTCACGTACGGGCTGGCCGTCGCGGCCGGACTCATGTTCCGCGACAGCGTGGAGCTGTCGGAGCTGAAGTACCCGTTCCGTGTGGGCGAACTTCGGATTCGTCAGGATTCCGAAGGCGCCGGACGACGCCGGGGCGCCCCCGGAGCCACAGTCCGATTCGGACCACTCTGGGACGACATGGAAGCTGCCTACGTCACTGACTGCGTCAGCTTCCCGCCGCGCGGAACCCAAGGGGGCCTGTCGGCCGCGCCCAATGTCGCATTCCGCACGTCTGTCACAGGAGAAGAACAGGTGATCCGCCCCATGGGCTCCATCACGCTACGGCCAGGCGAGCAGATCGGCCAGCATTCGACGGGGGGCGGAGGATACGGTGCGCCATTCGAACGTGAGCCGGAACGGGTGCGGGAGGACGTCCTCTGGGGCTTTGTCTCCCTCGCGCGCGCACGTGAGGTCTACGGCGTGGCTTTCACGGATGACGCGATCAACGCTGACCTGACCATTGATGATGCCGAAACCGCCCGGCTGCGGTCCGTAGCTGCGGCATGATATCTACCCTGCTCGAGCCTGCCGGGCTCGGGCAGGGTGACAGGATGACAGCGTGACCGCCACGGTTGACACCCTCATCGTCGACGCATTCCTCGCGCTCCCGTCCGCGGCCGCGGTGTTCCGCGACACGGAAGACGGCCCGGAACTCATCGTCGCGAATGATCGGCTTCGTGCCATTCTCGGCGATACGGCCGCGAGGCTGCTCGGAGGACCTTCGACCCTGGCAGCGGACATTTGGCCTACGGTCCGTTTGGCCGCAGCGGGGCACCGCGCGCTGCCACATGTGATCGCAGCGGAACCTCCCCGCCGGGTCCGATTGCGCGCGCGACGCAGCGGAAGCATCATCGTGGTCGAGTTCCGCACTCAGGCAGACGCGGACCTGCGCGAGCTCGAGCTGCGCTCCCGAATGAACCAGCTGCAGGACCTGGTCGACAACTCCACGGCCCTGATGTACGTGAAGGACCTGGACGGGCGCTATCTAATCGCGAACGACTACTTCCTCACTTTGTTCGCCGGGACTCAAGAGACGATCATCGGTCGGACGGACCATGAGATCTTCCCTGCGTCGAGCGCAGATGTTTACCGAGCTCACGACAAGCAGGTCATCGACAGCGGAGAATCCCTCGAGGTCGAAGAACCGTTCGCGACAATCGGTGGCGCAACTGACCCGGACAATGACCGGCGATGGCTATCGATCAAATTCCCCCTCATCGACGAGACGGGCCGACCATACGCGCTCGGCGCCATCTCGACCGACATCACCGACCGAAAGCGCGCCGAGTCAGCGGCCCGTCAGGCAATGCACGAAGCCGAACGCGCAAATCGATCCAAGAACGAGTTCCTGTCACGAATGAGCCATGAACTCCGAACGCCTCTCAACGCGATTCTCGGTTTCGGGCAGATCCTTCGCGGATCCGACTTGCCCGGATCGACGAGAGAGGCCGTCGCCCACATCCTTGAAGCGGGCGAACATCTCCTTGCCCTGGTGAACGACGTCCTCGACATCTCTTGGATTGAGGCCGGGGCGCCGGGGCTGGGAAACGAGCGCTTTCCGGCCGTGCAGCCGATCCACCAGGCCCTCGAGATCATCCGTCCACTTGCACAAGCTCACGACCTGGAGTTGGCAGGCGATCTGCATGGCGCAATGCATCGGTACGTATCCGGAGATCCGCGGCGCCTTCGCCAAGTCTTCATCAACGTCCTCAGCAACGCAGTCAAGTTCAACCGGGAATTGGGCGCAATCCGGGTGCGTTGCGAAGAGGTCGACGGACGCCTGCGTTATCTCGTAACCGACACAGGGAATGGAATCTCGGAAGAGGACCTGCCTCGACTTTTTTCACCCTTCGTGCGTCTCCCCGGCTCCGCCGAGACCGAAGGCAGCGGCCTGGGACTCGCGCTGTCTCAGCGACTCGTTGAAGAGATGGGAGGTCGGATCGGCATCGCCCACAGTGCGCCGGGCGAAGGATCCACCTTCTTCGTGGAAATCCCGCTCGCAGACGATCAGAGCGTCGATGAAGTGCCCGACGAGTTGATGGCAGAAGTCCCCGAGCAAACAGCCGAGTCAGAGGCCACTATCCTGCATGTGGAGGACACGTATGCCAACATTCGGCTGGTGGAGACCATCGTGGCCGGCATGACCGGCATTCGACTGGTCTCGGCGACGAGCGGCAAGGACGGCATCCGAGAAGCGCGCGCCCTCCTGCCGGATCTCATTCTTCTCGATCTCAATCTCTCCGACATGTCCGGACTCGACGTAGTTCGCAACTTACGCGAGGAGAGCAGCACCCAGGGGATCCCCATCATCGTGTTGTCCGCAGATGCGACGCCGGCAAGAATCGCCGAAACACGGCGGGCGGGCGTGACCGAATACCTCACGAAACCGTTTGACGTGAACCACTTCGCGCGCACGGTTCGTGCTGTGCTCACACCATGAAACCGATCCATGTCCTAATCGCCGACGATCACCCCGTCTATCGCGAGGGCCTCGCCCGCAGCTGGCAACAGGTACCCGAAATTACCGTGGTCGCTGCTGTCGGCGATGGGCAGACTGCACTGACGCTTATCGAGGAAATCAAACCCCACGTAGCGATCGTCGACCTTCGACTTCCTGAGATCGACGGTATGGAGCTGCTCGACCGTCTCACGGCAATCGGCTCAACCACGAAGCCATTGGTACTCACCGCCTACATGGACAGCACGACCGTCTACCGGGCCTTCTCCAAAGGCGCGCGCGGCTTCCTGGAGAAGGCCGCTTCGTTCCGCGAAATCACTGACGCCGTCATCCGAATCGCCGCTGGCGGGACGGTTATTGCGCCGTTCGCCCAGGAGATCCTCGCCCGAGAACTCCGAACTCGCAGCGCCGCCGACGAACGCCCCAACCTCACAGCACGCGAAGTCGAGATTCTGAAGCTGGCGGCCGACGGATTTTCTGCGCAACAGATCGCGACCGAACTTCACATCTCTCTCGCTACAGTCAAGACCCACCTACAACACGTTTATGAGAAGCTCGGCGTATCCGATCGAGCATCTGCGGTCGCACAGGCGTTGCGTCGCGGAGTACTCAGCTAGACGTTTCCGCCGGAGGTCCCGCTTCCGCGGAGTGCCACGATGCGGATCGATCAAAGCGGGATGTCGGGTCGCCGCTTGGAGAGATCGGTCGTGAGCCAGCGAAACATGGCCATCGATGATGTGGGCGATGCGGCATGGACGCGGAGGTATCCCCGGCTCGCGAACTCGAGAGCGTAACGTCGCGGCTCCGTGTACACGTCGAGGGGCAGCATTCCGCCCCGGAAACGCGCGCGGGATACCTCGGCGACCCTCGCCCGTAACTCGACCTCATGATTGGCGAAGTACTCCTCGGCAATCTCAAGGATCTCCCGCACGATACGTTGGTTCTCCGACCGCTCCTGCAACGCGCACACCAGATCCGGAGGAGTCGGCTCATCCTGGTTTCTGATTCGGGCGATGTCCTCACCGGTACGCTTCTGGGCGAAGAAGGCGTCGGCCGCTGCATCGTTGTGGCGTCGCTCTGGCGCTAGTACCCGGTGACGCTGACGCTCGGGCAACCCGGCACGTGCGCGGCGACGCTGCAGGCGCCTGGCTTCGTTCTCGCGCTCACGATACGTCGCGCGTTGGTCAGGAGTGGGCGACCATGCCGGGTCACGGCCGGCAGCCCGCGCACGGTCGACCGCGCGGCGTCGCGCCTCGTTCGCCTTCTCCGGGTCTGCGGCCTCACGCGCCCGCCGGCGCTCGGCGATCGCGTCGCGGTTCCGGTGGTAGTAGTCGCGCTGAGCCTGCTTGTAAGACTCCGGGTGCTTCTGCTTGTAGCGCTCGCGCGCTTGCTGGCGCTCCTCCGGGTGCTCCGCTGCCCACGCTCCTGCGCGATCGATCCCCTTCTGGCGGCGCGCCTTCTCCTCCCGCTCGCGCTGAGCACGATCACGCTCCCGCTCGCGGTTCTTCCGGCGGATGTCCTCGCGATTCCGCTCACGGTACTCCGCGTAGTAGGTCGGGTGCGCGTCGTTCCATACCTTCCGCTGTGCGGCCAGGCGCGCTGCCCGCTCGTGGTCGCTCGGCTGCGCGTTACTCATGGTGGTCCACTGCGAGAACGCCGTCGAACTCCACGAGCGCTGTGAACAAGCTCTCGCGCGTTGCGGTGGGGTCGGTGATCGCTCGTGCAAAGAGTGCGCGCATGCGTTCCCGCTCGGCGTCGGACACATCGCCGAGCCGCGCGAGACACCAATCGATGTCGTCGGCGAGGCTGTAGCTCGGATCATCCACCTCGATGCCGGGGTAGTACAGGAACGCGAGCACAGCTACGTGCTCCAGGACAGCGTCAGCGCGCTCACGATCGCTCATGGCAGGAAGGTGGGCACCCAGCGCCCACGATTCGCGCGGCGACGTCTGCTGGTCGGTCTACGCTCGTGCATGTTCGGCCGGAGGAGGAAGCCTTATGGCCGAACCGCGCCGGTGGCACCCGCTCCTCGCAGCGCAGGAAGGTCCGACGGGCACGTGGACCTTGGTGGACGCGTTCGACCGCGTGTACGGCACCATCGAGATCCGCCGGGTGAACGCCACCGAAGTTCGCTACCGTGCCAGCTTTCGGGGCGAGGTCATCGGCTGGTCAACAACCCTCCGTCTCGCCTGCGAGCGGGTCCACGACGAGTTCCTGCGGAACCACGGCCCGAACGGCGGACCGATCGCGAGTTGAGGCACGAACGTTCGAGGTCAACCCATCGAGTAGGTACTACGCCGCTTCGATGTCTTCGTCGTCGAGGAAGTCGAACGTCGGATCATCGACCGCTCCGTCGTCGGTCGAGAGCAGCGAGGTATCGGGGTTCACGCGGCGTAGTGTCCGGTCGAGGATTCCTGCCGGCCCCCGATCCACGGTGCGGTCGGGCTCGATGTAATGCCCCTCCGTGATCGCGGTCGATCCGTGGCCGAGGAAGGTGGCGGCAGCGTCGGCGCTCGCCCCGCGCGCGATGACCGTTGCGCCGGTCCGTCGGTACCAGCGAAGTGTGATCCCCTCCCCCGCGAGATCTGCCAGCTCGAGGAACGCTCTGAAGGTACGTCGCACATTGAACGGGCTCAGTGGCCTGCCCGCGCGATTGGCAAAGATGGTCCGTTCCGGGTCGGTACTCAGGGTGCCGGCGAGCCGTGCTCGAACGACGTCCGCAGCGAAGTCGGGGACCGCGATTCGGCGGATAGAGTGCTCGGTCTTCGGGTGGTCTTGACGCACGGCACCGCTGCCGGTGCGCAACACGACCGTCCCCGTCACCGAGATCGTCATCCCGCTGGGACCGTCCTCGACGTCGCACACGCGGAGTGCGAGGCACTCGCCGATGCGCAGCGCCGTGCCGAGGAGCACCTCGGTGATGTCGCGCACCTGCCCGTCGGGCTTCGGCCCCTTGATGTCGGGTCCGGTCCGCCAGCGACCCGCGGCATCGCGGATCGCGTTGATCTGCGCGATGGTCAACGCCTGGCGCTCGCCCTTCGGCCGGCGCAATGGACTCGTTCCCTGCACCGGATTCCGCGGGATCGCGTCGTGCCGGAGAGCGAATCCGAAGAGCTGATTGAGAACCGTCCGCGAGTGGTGTGCGCGTGAGGGCGACACCGCATTCTCAGAGCGCAGGAACCATTCCACGCGGCCCGTGGTGATCTCACCGAGCGAGAAGTGTTCGAACTGCGGCCTCACTCGGAGCCGGAGATCGTCACGGTAGTTCTTCTTCGTCCCGTCCGATAGCTCGCGCAGCTCCAGATCCTCGAGCCACAGATCAGCGAGGTCACGGAAGGAGCTGCTGAGATCGAGCAGCCCGCCCGACCCGAAGCCCGGCCTGTCCAGGAGGCGCTCCTTCAAACGGGCTCGAGCGGCCGACTCCGTCCGAGCAGCACCCGTCACTCTGCGCAGGCGCCCGTCGGCGTCGCGAATGCGCGCCAACGCTACGTACGACGCGCCTCGCCTGGTCACGGTGATGATTCCGTACGAGCCGATCAGGGTGCGTGGCCGCCCGCCGTTCACGACGCACCGCCGGCGTGACGCCGCTCGTCGGCCAACTCCATGCGCTGGACCCACGCGTCAATCTCGCTCTCACGGAATCGCAGCTGCGTGCCGACGCGGAACCCACGGGGTCCTCGGCCCTTGCTCCGCAGGTCGTAGATCGTCTGTACGGAAACTTTGAGCTGCGCGGCAAGCTCAGCCAAGGACACGTAGTTCCCGTGCTCCGACTCTGAGGTGCCAACACCGTCCATATAGCGAAGGTGCGCGGGCGGTGCCGCGTACCTTCCAGATACTTCGAGAAGGTCCGAGAGCGCACTGCTGCGATCCGGCGAAGTGTCCAGTAAACGACTACCAAACATTCAAGCTCCCTGATCAGGGAGTGAAGATTTGGTGCTTTACCGGGAGTTTTGGTGGACCTGAGGGGACTCGAACCCCTGACCCCCTGCATGCCATGCAGGTGCGCTACCAGCTGCGCCACAGGCCCGCAGCCACCGGACCGAGCCGGTGACAACTCGATCACTGTAGTACACGGGGCGCGCCTCGGCCAATTCGAGCGGGCCCGTCGGGAGCGTCGCGCGAAGCGGGGGCCGGGGCGGCCCCGGCGATCAGTCGAAGAGCTCGCCGAGCCAGTTCTTGCGCTTGCGCGGGTACCCGCCCTGGCCGTACCGCGGAGCCGACGACGGCGAGTTCGAGCCCCAGCGCTGGCGGCCGTACGCGGGGTCGCCGTAGGGGGCGGCGTAGCCGGGCTGCGCGTACCCCGGGGCGGGGAAGCCGCCGGGCTGCGCGGGCGGGACATCGCGCGGCAGGTCGACGCGAGGAGCCGCGGGGGCTGCAGGAGCCGCCGGTGCGGCGCTCGCGGCCTCGAAGCTCGCGGCACGCTCGATGATCTTGTCGAGCTCGCCGCGGTCGAGCCAGACGCCGCGGCACTGGGGGCAGTAGTCGATCTCGATGCCGTTGCGCTCGCTCATGACGAGGACGGCGTCGTCTGCAGGACACTTCATGCGTCGACCCTCGCAAGCTCGACTATGCGCGCGCTGAGCGCGGCGGGCGCTCAGGCCGGGTCGGAGGCCGCGGCGTGCTCGGGGAGGTCGAGCGGGATGACGGGGCAGTCCTTCCAGAGGCGCTCGAGCGAGTAGAAGAGCCGCTCCTCCTCGTGGAAGACGTGGACGATGACGTCGCCGAAGTCGAGGAGGATCCATCGACCCTCGGCGCGGCCCTCGCGGCGCAGCGGCTTGGCGCCCGCCTCGATCATCTTCTCCTCGACCTCGGCGGCGATCGCCTGGACGTTGCGCTCGTTGCGCCCCGTCACGAGGACGAAGGCGTCGGCGAGGGGCAGCGGCCCCGAGACGTCGAGGGCGACGATGTCGTCGCCCTGCTTGGCGTCGGCGGCGCGGGCGGCGACGCGAACGAGGTCGATGGCACGATCGGTGGCGGTCACAGCATCCTTCGTCAGGGGGTTCGGAGGACTCAGAATAGACCGTTCGCGGCGGCGACCACGAAGATCGTCACCGCGGCGATCGCCATGACGACGGTCGAGACGATGAGCACGGTCGTGAGCATGGCACCGCGGGGCCGGGGACCGGAGATCACGTTGCGGGTCGCCGTGTGGCTGCTCACGGCGTTGATCGCGCTCACGGGAACGGAATCGGAGCTCACGAACTCGCGATCGCCCGGGTCGATCAGGTCGTCGATGTCGGGGCTGTCGTGCACGGACGGGACGGCGCCGGTCGAGGCGATGCTCGAGGGCACGTCGACCATGCCGGTGATGATGATCTCGCCCGTGCCGGGCACGGGGCCCGCGAGGCTGCCGACGGGCATCTCCGGGAGCACGAGGGCGTTCGTCGACACGGAGGCCGAGCCGACCTGACGGCTGAAAGTGTTCTCGAAGGGGTCGTCCGCGGGCTCGTGGAAGCCGGCCGACCAGTGCGAGCCGGTCGCGGTCGAGACGACGGGAGCCGCGACCTCGCTCGACGCGGGCGGCCCCGGCTCGATGAGCGGGGCGGGAGCGGACGCGCCCGTCGACGTCGGCTGCCAGAGGTGGAGCGGTGCGGCCTCAGGGGCGTCGAGATCGGCGGGCGCCTCCGACTCGGACTCGTGATCGCCGTCGAGCGC